>OCTX012249764.1_pt1 | contig 39828 bp, 54 predicted proteins | sample 1539691 | NCBI WGS metagenome assembly OCTX01 (sample SAMN02144231, study PRJEB22623) | gut metagenome | biome: sheep rumen | host: Ovis aries | place: New Zealand
TTTTCTTGTTAGAGTAAAAGAAGGGACGAAAGATGAAGTTACCTTTTGTGATAATAGGACGCAAGCGGTGGGAGGCCCTGACGCGGCGGGCGGCTCGCATGGAGTCGGCCGTCGACGGCCTGTCACGGAGCATCGCCGACCTGCGCGGACGCACCGACGCCGCGGCGCGGTCGGCCGATGAGCTGCGCATGGAGGTGCGCCGCCTGCGCCGTATGTTGAACGATAAACAGAGACACGGGACATGGCAATCCATTGGCAAATAAAATTCCGCTCCTTGCGGAATGAGATCCTATACACGGCGAACATCTACGACGACAGCTACACAGGCACGACGCCGGTGCAGCTGACGGGTGCTGCTGTGCCGTTCGAGACCCAGGAGGACGACAACGACGACATGTTCGAGCCTGTGCGCCTGCAGTCCGGCTACCTCCGCATCAACGACACAGGCGAAGACGCCGACGGCAACGCCTTCAACTGGCGCGACCTGATCCCGACGACGGACGTCGACAGACCGGTGACGCTGACCAAAGAGGACGGCACTATCATGTGGATGGGCTTCTTACAGGCTCAGAACTTCGGCGCGCTGCTCTACGGCAACCCGCAAGAGCGCGCCTTCCCCCTGCAATGTCCGCTGACGGTGACATCGCGCACGGACGTCGACGTCCTACAGACGCAAATCCAAAACTTCGCCTATATCCTGGAGCGCGTCGTCGAGAGCATCCCGACGCCATGCCGTCCGACCGCCTTCGTCATTCAGGGCGGCGCGGCAGCCCAGGCATGGCTGATGAAGCGCGTCGACTGGCAGAACTTCGCCACGGAGGACGCCGATGGCTATCTGACGGCAGCCTACACGATGCTGGAACTGCTCGAGGAGGTGTGCCGCTTCTGGGGCTGGACGGCCCGCATGCGCGGCACTACGCTCTACCTCGTGAGCCCTGACGACACTCCGACACCGGACTTCCTCGAGCTGACGCCCACGGAGTTGCACGTGATGACCGACGGCGGCGCTTCCGGCACCGTCAGGTCGGGCTTCACGCCAGCCGGCTTCGGCTCCGACATCTTCGCGTCGGCCGACAACGCCGACTACCAGATGAGAGGTCCGAACAAGGCCGTCGTGAATGTCAGCCTGCCATCGGACTACGAAGAGCCTGTAGACCCATTCTCCGACGAAATGGAGCTCACGATGGAAGAAAATTTGATCATCAACCACAGGTCATATCGTGACTGGGACAACAAAGTCTCATACAGCGAGGACCTTTTGTCATTGACAGGCAAGCCTCTCATCGGAGGCTATGCCGTTTATGGCGAGTCCTCGTTCAACCTTGCCATAAAATCAAACATCAATACCGGCGGCGACAGGATTGGCAATGTCATCCGAATTAAAAAGACATACAACGGGAACACCTTCGCCTCCATTTTCACCATGTTCGCGCATAACTACAGCAACGGCTTCTTCCGCTTTTACGGAACCACCTATCGCGAGGGCGACGTCTATGAGTATCGCGACGGCGCCACGTACATGGGCAACTGCGACATGTGGATGCGCCTCGGAATTGGCGAAACGCGTACATACGCAAAATGGTGGGACGGCACGAAATGGGTTAATTTTGAGACCACGTTCCGCATGGCGATCGGCAACCGCGACGACTTGATGTATACCAGGTACTGGCCGAACTATCCGACGCCGCCGATGTCCGACAGCGGCAGCATCGTTCCGACGCCTGCAAATCTTGCGGGTCGGATGTTCATTGACTTCCTGGGCTCTGACTACCCAGCGCTGACCGACTACGACGGCGAGAAAAAATTCGACATCGAAGGCTTCCATGTCGTTTTCACTAAAAACGACAACGTGGTAAAATCGAAAATGCCGAACAGCGGTTGGTACTGGATCTACGACAAGAAGAACATCCAGCAAGACTTCCAGTACAAGGCCGGCACGACTTACATCATCGACGATCAGGCAGAAGTCGGTCCCATTTTCGCGAGTGCCCGCATCGCGAAGCCGAGCTTGCCGGTTATTGCCAACGCCGACGACACCCCCTTCACGGGCTACGACTACGACGGCGGAGGGACGCTGACGCCACCAGAGCAGCACCTTGCCGACCGCATCATCTCCTACTGGCAGACCTCGAAGCGCAAGCTCGTGTGCGACCTGCGAGCCGACAAGATCATCTGGCTAACGCCGAAGGTCGCCGGCACCATCGACGGAACGCGCGTCTACCCTGTCAGCATCAGCGACAACTGGCGCGACGAGACGCAGCACGTCGTCTTCATGGAACTTCCGACAACCACATAACAAAAAAATGAACAGCATATCATTAGAGACCATTGCCAGCATCCTCGGACTGATTCTCGGGGGCGGCAGCATCGGCACGATCCTGACGTGGCGATACCAGAGAAAGAAGGCCCAGGCGGAAGCCAAGCAGGCCGAGGCCGAGGCAGAGAAGACAAAGTACGAGGCCATGCAGGCCAACGCGCAGCTCATCAAGGACATCCAGGGAAGCTACCAGCAGCTGGCCGCCGACCTCAAGGCCAACCTCGACACGCAGCAGGAATACAACGAGGAGCAAAAGCAGTACATCAGCGAACTGAAGCAAGACCGCCAGCATCTGCGCGAGGAGCGCGACGAACTTCGCGGCCGCATCGACAAGCTGGAGGCCAACCAGCGCAAGCTGCAGTTTGAGGTCGACCGCAACACGCGGACGGTGGACTGCATGCGCCCTATGTTGTGCGGCCGCGACGGTTGCGCTATACGCGTGCCCGTGACCATCTCGGCCGCCGGGGAGATTGAGAAGCCCAAGATGCAGGACGTCGAGCCATACGACGAACACCCGATTGAGCATGTGGAGCCGGGGGAGGGCGGCGTATTCTAACCCTGCGACGGAAGAGCAGGGCACACTAACCATAAAGGAGAGACAAGATGAAAGCGAGTCAAAGATTGATTGAGCATATCAAGAAGAGTGAGGCGTGCGTGCTGACCGCCTACCAGGACACCGCAAAAGTCTGGACGATAGGTTATGGCCACACGAAGGGCGTTAAGAAGGGCGACCGCATCTCGCTGTCACAGGCCGACCAATACCTCCGGGAAGACCTGGCCGAGTTCGAGGACTACGTCAACAAGAACGTGCGCAGGATCGCCACGCAGGGGCAGTTCGACGCCGTCGTCGACTTCTGCTACAACATCGGCTACGGCGCGAAGGGCTTCGGCGGTTCCACCCTGAAGCGCTACATCGAGGCCGGCCGCAAGACGTGGGAGATCCAGGAGCAGTTTTTGCGCTGGGTAAACTCCGGCGGGCAAAAGTCAGGAGGGTTAGTGACCCGTCGTATCTGGGAAGCTGCGCGCTGGGCCGAATGACAAAATCTCTGTTATATAAGTTTTATAATGTTTTTTTAGGTATTCATTAACCAAGCCGTGAGGCCGTTGTTTGCTTTTTAGATTACATAATAATAGTTTAAAGTTAGATTTGTTTGGGTTTAAATTTTTGAGTGAATCCGAGGGGCGCAGCGGCGCCCCTTTTTTTTGTGCCTATGAGTAACCCCTGACCGCCGACGCGCCCGCTTAGTGACAATGCCCACAAAGCGGGCAATTTTCGTATGGCATTAGTAATCGACGACACCCTGATCAGCAACCAGGCCGAAAACCTTCGGGCGGCGCTGAGCACCGACCCGAAAATGCGGAAGGTGATACAACATCACATTCGCGAGGCGCTCCATGAAGCCCGTCGCGAGATGATTGCCAACTCCCCGATCAAGAGCGACCCGCGTCACTCCATGGCCTCCATCCGCACGGCGGTCTATGACAAGATCCTCGGCGGCAACATCAACATCCTCAACCGCAAGAAGGCGAGCGGCGGCACCAACAGCTACAAACAGCCGCGCACGCTGCGCCCAGGTCAGCGCGGAGGCAACAGGATGAAGAGGTCAGACAGGACGCAGACCATCCTCGAATATCCCCCGGCGGACCGCGGGTTCATCCTCCGCTTCGTCAACAGCGGCACGAAGACGCGCGTCATCGGGTTCCGCAACGCCGTCAAGTCGAACCGCAACAGATACGACAGCCTCTTGTCCCGCATCCATTCCGGCGACACGTCACGCACCGGCAACCGCGGGTCTATAGCCGCCCGCAACTGGTTCATGCAGGCCGCTGAGTCGGCGCTCAGCCAGGCTGCCGCCAACATTGCCGAAATGGTCGCCATCGAGGCCGAAGCCGTCGCAAGAGGCGAGAAATAAAAGATTAGCAAATCATGGCAAACAGTCTATTTAAACTGAAGGTCGAGACTGAAGAGTACGACCAGAAAATAAAGCGGGCCGTCGAGGGCATCCAGCACTTGGCAGAGGTCGCCCATCGCAGCGCAGGTGAGCTGACGGGACTGGACAAGTCGGAGGTCGAGTTCATCCGCAACCTCGGTGACATGGAGACCAAGAGCCGTTCCGCTGCCGGCAAGGCGCGTGAGCTGGAAAACGCATACAAGGAGCTCACCGTCGTCTTCAACAATTTGAACGACGTCGAGAAGGCCGACGAAGGCGGCAGGGCACTGGCCGCCAGTCTCGAGACGCTGCGTCAGCGGGCGCAAGAGGCCCGGTCACAGCTGGACACTGCCACGCAGTCCCTGCGCCAGAATGGTGACGAGGGATTGAACGCCGGCGGCATCCTGTCGACGCTGAAGGACAAATTCACCATTAACGTCGACGCGATCAAGCTGTTCAACATCGGCCTGACTGCCGCCAGGGGTGCGCTGAAGGTCGCGGGCGACGCCTTCTTCGCCTCAGAGGCCAACGTCGACGAGTGGGGGCGCGTGGTCGACAGCAGCAAGAGCCTTTATCAGGGGTTCCTGACGGCCATCAACACCGGCGACATCAGCGGCTATCTCGGGCGCATCGACCAGATTGTCTCGGCAGCCCGGCAGGCTTACGACGAGATAGACCGCCTTGGCACGATGAAGACCATCCAGTCGCCGCAGATGAGCAGCCAGCAAGCCGAGAACGACCGCCTGCGTCAGATCGTGCAGACAGGCCGCTACATCGCGCCCCTCGACGGCAGGAATCCCGCCGTCTTCGGCGGTCAGCAGCTACAGAACGGGCAAACCCTGACAGCCGACCAGATCCGCGTCTTCGAGCAGCGTCTGAAAGAAGGCATGGACAGGGCTGTCGGACTTGTCGACAACGAGATCAAGCAGACCAGCCGCGCCATCGAGGCCGTCTACAACCGCCAGGCTGCAGAGCTTGGCATGAGCGTCGAAGAGTTCCGTCGCGGCACGTCGTCGATGGCAGAGTTCGACAAGCGCATCAAGGGAGCCGACGACTACAACCGCTTCGAGAGAGAGCACACGGTCTACGCCGACGGCGCCACATTCGGCTATCGCGACAACACCCCCAACCCCTTCGCGCAGTACAAGGGCTGGGACGTCTTCCGCGTGGACGGCCAGCGATACAACGAGCTCGTGCAGCTCATGGTGCAGCGCGACCAGCAGATCAGTCAGGCCTACGGCATGCAGACGCAGGCTTTCCGCACCGTGAACCGCGCCGAAGGCATCACCGTGCGCAACCTGATGAACGGCGGCGGAGGCGGAGGCGCAGGCGGTGGCGGCAGAACTACCACGATCAAAACGCCGAAGGTAGAGGACATCTTCCCAGAGGACAGCCTGCGCGGTCTGACGCGCGACCTGCAGGAGCTGCAGAAGGCGCAGCAGCTCGTGACGAACAACGACGACTGGCGGGGCTATGAGGACGCCATCAAGGCGGTGCAGCAACGCATCAAGGAGCTGAAGGGCGAGCTGTCCGACATCGACGCCGGCAACATGACATCGCTGGGCAAGACACAGGCCGTCAGCATCATTGACATGGCCGCCGGCCGCGTCAAGGGAGGCCGCGCCGCCCTCGGGCTCGACGATGTGCCGACCCGCGACGACATCATCGCCAGGGGGCAGGCCCGCATCCGCGCCTCGAAGGGCGTCGACGTCAGCATGCCCACCGAAGAGCGCAACGGGCTTGAAGACACCCAGAAGCTGGTCAGCGGCCTGTCACAGGTCGCCGGAGGCCTGAAGCAGATGGGCATCGAGCTCCCCGATGGCGTCGACAAGGTGCTGGGCGGCATGCAGGGCTTGATGTCCGTCATCCAGGGCGTCAACAGCATCATGCAGCTGTTCACGACGACGACGTCGACGGCACAGGTCACGGCCACGACTGCAAACACCGGCATGCTGACCGCCAACAGCACCGCCCTCGCCGCCCTGACGTCCGCCCTCTACGCCAACATGGCCGTCAGCGCCATCCCCTTCTTCCGCGGCGGCGGCATCGTCCCGCATGCTGCGCTGGGCTACGTCGTGCCCGGCAACGACCACTCCGACCGCACGCCAGTCATGGTGTCGAGCGGCGAGTTGATCCTCAACCAGGCGCAGCAGGGCATCGTGGTCGACGCCATCGAGCACGGCGGCAACGGTCAGGGCGGCGGCATGGCCGACATGCAGCCGTGGGTGGACGGCGAGACAATCTTCCTCGGCATGAACAACACGTCGAAGCGCATGGGGCGCGGCGAGATCGTCACGACGTCGACGCTGCGCCGCCTGGGGCTGATTCATTAACAGATAATAGATAAAAGATAATAGATAATGCGATGATCATACACGGACGGAATTTGATTGTAAGCATTGGCGGCGTGGCCATGTTCGCCGCGCGGTCGTGTGAGATAGACGTGCAGGTCGACGCCCTGGAGAAGAGCTCGGCGTCGCAGGGCAAGTGGCGTGAGTATGACGCCGGGCTCAAGGGGTGGTCGGTCAACGTGGGGCACCTGCTTGACGGGCGGGCCATCGCCGACGAGGAGCAGATCCAGAGCACCCTGTGGTATGGTATGAACCTGGTCGGCCAGAAGGTCGCGCTGTCGTGGGCGGAGCGCGGCGCAGAGCTCAACCGCGTCAACGGCCAGGCCATCGTCAAGGAGTGGCGCGTCACCGGCGCCGTCGGCAACCTCTGCCAGGGCACCTTCGCTTTCCTCGGCACAGGACCCATCACGGGGGTGTAACAGTAACCCTCCGCCATACAATTACAGGAAAACTAAAGAACCCGAGATATGAAATTCTTGACATTTGAACTCATACGCGCCCAGCTCCGGCTCAGCGACGAGCAGGCCGAGCTCGAGCATACGCTGCTCGAGAGCTACGGCGAGGCCGCCGAGGAGTCCGTGCTGAGCATCATCCGCCGCTCGCTGACCGACGTCGTGCTAAAATACAACGGCGTGCCACGGCGCCTCGTGAACTGCGCCCTGCTGCTCGTCGACGAGTGGTATCAGCACCACAGCCCCATCCACTCCGGTACGCTCGCCCCCGTGCCCTACGCCTTCGACCTCATGCTGAAGCCCCTCATGCGCCTGAGCGGCGCCGAGGCCGAGGAGGGCGAGGGCAGCCTTCCGGCGGGCGCGATCGTCAGCAGCGACGCCCTCGTGCTCGTCGACAAGAAGCACCGCATCGTCTGCGGCAAGACCGTATAACCAACGACAAACACCTTAACGACAATGGAAATAAAAGGCATCATCAACATCGACATGACCGGCGAGGAGATGGAGGCAGCGCTGCGCAGAGCCCTCACCCTGCCCTGCGGCATCATGCTCACCACCTACGCCGAGCTCGTCGCCGCCCGCGACGCCGGAGAGCTCATCCCCGGCCAGTTCTATCAGATCACCGACTACGTGACCCGCGTCAAGGCCGAGCTCAGCGACGTGCGGAGTGCCGGCCACCCCTTCGACATCATCGTGCTGGCCACGTCGTCCACACTGCTACTGGAGCAGGCCTGGGCCACGCAGCACGACGGCGACACCTACTTCGACGGCCACAACCTTCAGGCATGGCAGCTGCGCTACACCCTCGACAACGACGCCAGCCGTCAGGTGTGGGCCGACACGACCGACGGCCGCGGCACCATCGTGTGGATGCGTGACGAGAACGGCAACGAGTGCAACTATGACTTTAAGAACATCCAGTTCCTGCGCTACGCCGTGAAGGGCCGCGCCGCCGTCACCAACAGGAACATCATCACGAAATTCCTCCTCGAAATCGCCCACACCTTCGAGGACGCCGATGGAGCCTACGCCAATGACATGGCGACGTGCATCCACAGCTTCGTCGGCTACATGCCAGAGCAGGAAATCATCGGCGGCGCAGGCTCAGGCAGCTACGAACCCGTCATTCCAGGTGGCGCCGGCTACACACTACACAGCGACGGCACCAGGCTGTTCGTCGTCATCGCCGACGAAGAACGTGCGCTGGCCATCGCCGAGGTCGACGCCGACAACCCCATGTGGATGTACACCTTCAGCTCACAGGTCGCCCATGGAGAGAGCGCGACGGACAACTCCGCCAGCGCCTACGTCAGGAACAACAAGATCTTCGACCTGCGGAGCGTGTTCGTCGGGGCATGCCTGGACAACACTGTCAAAGGCTCCGGCAACACCTTCCACAACGTAGAAGAAACGACCGCCGCCGCCGAAATGAGCATCGTCGCCAACAGCCGCAACAGCACCATCACCGGCGCGACGTGCTGCAAGTTCAAAGCAACCAACTCGCAGCTGTCCGGCACGTTCGGCTTTTCGAAAATCAGCGCAAGCGACTCGACGTTCTTCGCCGAGATCAAGGACTCAGAATTCACACAAGCGGTCCACTGCAACGTCAACGCCAAAATCGAGGACAGCAGCATCGACAAGATGTACTACTGCTCGATCGAATGTGCCGAGATGAGCAACTTCGAGCTCGTGGCCGCGGACACCATGACCTACGCCAAGTTCATGGGCAAGTTCAGCGACTGTCTCTTTGACGAAATGGAGTTCACGGAACCCTCCATCGTCACCGAGGCCGACGACGCGCCGCACATCTTCGTCCCCGGCGCAAACTAAAACATCATTTAACATTAAACATACAACAAGACTATGGCAACAATTACCTACAACAAAATGGGCCCTGGCGAAGGCATGCGTCCCGAAGTGACCCCCATCAGCGTCACCCACGCTGAGCTCGTCGCCATCCGCGACGCCGGCAACCTCATTCCCGGTCAGTTCTACCTCATCACCGACTTCGTGACGACGACAATGAAGACAGGCACCCGTTCGGCCGGTCATCCGTTCGACATCCTGGTGCACGCCGTCAGCGAGAAGACGCTCAGCGAGCAGGCCTGGGCCGTGAAGCACGACGGCGACACCTACTTCAACAACGCACGCCTCGAGGCCTGGGAGATGAAGTACAGGCTCGACAATGTACAGTGGAGCCAGCGCGCGTGTACGATCATTGAAGACGAGAACGACGGCTACACGGCCTTGAGCATGGGCACCGTGGACATCGACGGCGAGACGTACATCCTGTGGGACGCCTCAGAGTTCACGGAGGACTACGGCTTCACGCGCCTCGTCTCGCTGTCCATGGAAGAGGGCGCAGAGATGTGGACCTACAACCCTGCCACTGGCGAGAAGGGCGAAGACGCGCAAACATCCATCGCTGCCATCATCGGCGAAATCACCGAGGACGGCAAGGGCACAATCTTGTGGATGAAGGACGAGTTCGGCAACGAATGTCACTACGACTTCAAGAACATCCAGTTCAGACGCTGGAAGGTGACAGACACGGACGCAGACCGTTCAGGACTGAACGACTTGTACATGGGTGTTTTAGGCTGGCTGGCTAATGGTCTGAGCATTGATGACGAGGATGATTTCATCTGGGCCTACACCTTCAGCAGCGACAACAGCGGTGGCGAGCAGACCGATTACTCGCTGGACGGTACCAAAGGCGTCTACCACAACACCTTCGGCCCAAGCGACAATCTTCCTGACAACGTCATGTTTGGCGAAAACAACCACGACAACAGCTTCGGCAAGAATTGTCGTTATAACTCTTGGGGCAACAGCTGCTACTACAACTCTTGGGGCACCAACTGCAAAAGCAACTCTTGGGGCAACAGCTGCAGCTCCAACTCTTGGGGCAACAGATGCAGCTCCAACTCTTGGGGCAACAGCTGCTACTCCAACTCTTGGGGCAATGATTGCAGCTCCAACTCTTGGGGCAACAACTGCCAAGAAAACTCTTGGGGCAACAACTGCTACTCCAACTCTTGGGGCAATGATTGCAGATTCAACTCTTGGGGCAACACTTGTCAATCCAACTCTTGGGGCAACAACTGCCAAAAAAACTCTTGGGGCAATGATTGCAGCTACAACTCTTGGGGCAACAGCTGCTACTCCAACTCTTGGGGCAACACTTGTCAATCCAACTCTTGGGGCAACGAAATTAAGTCCTGCACGTTATTCGACAGCGTTCAGCACACGACGATCAGCACGTCGAAAGTGCAATATGCGCAGGTGCTTAACGGCGTTGCAGGAACAAGTTCCAGCAAGATGACGCTCAGTTTCGCCGCCAGCAAGAACTACACCCAGGTAGCCGCCAAGACATCGGCAGGCGCACTGAAAATCTACGTTCCGGGCGACCTTGCATAATCCTAATGTTTGCCTATTGCTGCATCGTGCGTGCATCAATAGGCAACTTTTTTGTCTGCAGATACGCCAAAACGCCCGCAGGCAAAGGCTTTTCGGGCTATCTCGTATTAGTCGCCCCAAAACTAAAACACGTTCAAATAATGACAGACGCCTCCCATATCAGACTACCGCAAAAGATCCGCTACCGCATCGTGTTCAACCGTTCGGGGAGACTAAACAAGCGTGGAGAGGGGCTGGTCCAGATTGAGTGCCAGCAAGGCCGCCGTCGATGCTATTTCTCAACCGGCATCCACCTCGAGCCCCGCTACTGGCGCGACGGGCAGGTCATAGACCACGAGCTTGCACGAGACCTTAACGTCTTGTTGCGCCGCCGTCGCATCGACATCGAGCGTGTCGAGCTGGGCTTCATGTTACGCGACGTCCCTGTGACGCTCCACACCCTGCGCGAAGCCATCAGCGAGCAGACCACACCGACGGCGCAGCTCACCGACTTCGGCCGCACTATCATTGAGCAGAGCGACCGCCGCGACGTGACGAAGGCCAACTATCGCACCATGCTGAACGACATCGACCGCTTCCGTCGCGGTGTGCGCGTTGACGAGGTAGACTACCCGTTCGTCGTGAAGTACGACCAATGGCTGAAAGACGCCCAGGTGGCACACAACACCCGCGTGGGGCGTCTGCGTCTCTTGCGTGCGGTCCTTAACGAGGCGGTGAAGCGTGACCTCATCAGCCGCAATCCCTTTGACCGCTACCACGTAGAAGGGATGACAGCCCGCAAGGGCCACTTAACCGAGGCGCATCTTCGAGCGATGGAGAGACTGAAACTGACAGGAAGGGAGGCACAAGTGCGCGATGCCTTCCTTTTTTGTTGCTACACTGGAATCCGCCATGGCGACCTTCTGCGACTGACGACCGCCAACATTCGCGACGGCTGGCTGCGGCTGACCACCAACAAGACAGGCTGTGCCGTAGCCGTCCCCATGGACGCGCTGTTCGAGGGTCGCGCACTGGACATCCTCAACCGTTACCATTGCGACCCGAAGCAGCTGACGCGCGGCACCACCAATTCGCAAGCCAACCGCACCCTCCACGACCTGGTGCGCCGTGCCCGCATCTCCACCGGCGAGCGCATCACCTTCCACACCTCGCGCCACACCTTCGCCTCACTTCTGTTGCTGCGCGGCATGCCTGTGACTACGGTGCAGCGGTTGCTTGGACATCAGAAGGTACAGACCACGCAGATCTATGCCGAAGTCACCGAGCAGACCATCCGCAACGACGCCGTGCGGCTGGGTAAACCCAGCGCACGAAAAGGGCGGTAAATCAGAGAACATCCTATAAAACGCAAAGACAATGAAAAAGGAAACAACCACCCCCGACGTGCTGATCGAGCACGCCACCGTCAAGAAGGTCAACGAGAAGAAAGTGCGCATCATCGCCGAGCCTGGCTACGTGCTGCGCTCGAAGCATACGGGGCACACATTCCCCCAGCGTGTAACCGCCAACCCAGCAGCCTGGGAAGCAGTAGAACGATAGACCACCATGGCATATTCAACAGGCCTACTGAAAGACCGTGTGACCATCCTCACCCGTGAGGAGGCGCAGCAGGACCGCTTCGGGCTCGACGCCGGCGGCGTCACGTTCGTCGAGGCCGACACCGTGTGGGCGTCCGTCGACTGGGCCAAGGGCAAGCAGGCGCTGAACGCCGGCGCCATGGACGTCTACGGCACCGTCATGGTGCGCATGCGCTGGAACTCGAAGATCACGGAGCGGTCGCGCATCCGTCACAACGGCAAGACCTACCAAATCATCGGCGAGACGTTCCACGCCGACTATCAGGCCAACACCATCCAGTTCCTCGCCCAGCTCGTCGTCGAGTAGCGCCGAAGTAACCCCGCGGGCGGGTTATGCCCGAGAAGAAAACGAAAAGATATGAATAATTTCTTTAGACATTGGCCGCTGCGCAAGCGCGAGACCACGACCGAGAGCACGACGACGCAGTCCGTCGGCGGCGGCTCGTTCGAGGAGAACGTCGTCATGGTGCGGAAGCAGCAGACGGCGCTGACCATCAGCGGCGTCTACCGTGCCGTGTCGCTGCGCGCCGACACCATCGCCATGATGGACATGCAGTACCAGAAGAAGGACAGCGCGCGCGGCAACTACGTCATCGACATCGGCGGCGGGCAGTATGCCTCATACGGCACACGCATGAACTGGCTGCTGCGCAAGCGCCCCAACCCGCTGATGACGGCCACGTCGCTGTTCAAGCAGATGACCATCGACCGCCTGATGCGCGGCAACGCCTTCCTCTACATCGAGCGCTCGCTGGCCGACGGTGAGCCTGTGGCGCTGTGGCTGGCCCGCTGCGCCGGCTATAACCCCGTCAGCGGCGACTACACACTGACCTACCTCTCGGACACCGGCCTGCGCAACGTGACCGCCCCGCGCGGCGACATCATCCACTGGCCCAACACGTTCCGCGACGACGACGGCTTCTGGGGCATCTCCACGCTCGCCTATGCCTTCAAGACCCTCTCGCTCATCGCCACCAACCAGAAGCAGAGCCTCGAGACAGCCGCCAAGGGCGGCCGCGTGAAACTCATCATCGGCGAGGAGCGTCCGTCCCAGGCCGCCGGCACCATGTCGTTCGGCCTGATGAACAAGAGCGAGATGGACGCATACGCCAAGGAGATCAACACCCGCATCTACCAGCAGGACGTCGTGAGCCTCCGCGGTCTCGACAAGGTTCAGAACATCTCGATGACCGCTCAGGACATGCAGATGATCGAGCAGCTTCAGATGGGTCTCGACGACGTGTCGCGGTTCTTCTCCGTGCCGCGCCCCCTGCTCATGCTCGACAGCAACTCGCACTATACCACGCCGACCGCCGCCACCCAGGAGTTCCTGCGATCCGTCCAGCCCGACGCCCAGGAACTCGAGGACGAGTTCGACACGAAGCTGCTCAGCGTCTACGACTACGGACGTCGCCGGTTCCACCTGTGCGAGCAACCCCTGTTCCGTCTCGACCCCGAGACGAAGGCCAAGGTCGACAAGATGCAGCTCGAGACCGGCGTCAAGACCGTCAACGAGCTGCGTGCCGAGAACGACATGCCGAGCGTCAAGGACGGCGACAAGGTCTACATCTCGACCAACCTGGCCGAGCTGGGCAGCAAGAAACTCAGCGGCACGGCAGAGCCGTCGGGAAAGGGCGAAGGCACGACGACGCCCGCCGCCGAGTAAACCCGACACGCAGAAACAGAGGTAATATAAACGACGAAAATCCTAAAATCATGAATGAAGACAAGATCGAAATCCGAACCCTGGAAGGCCAGCTGTCCGTTCGAGAGGGCGCATCAGATGAGACGGGCGACCCTCGCACCATCACCGGCCGAGCCATCATCTTTAATGCTGAAAGCGAGGTTCTCGACGACTGGGGCACACAGTTCAGAGAAGTGATCAAGCCCGAGGCTTGCACCATGGAGTTCCTGAACACCCAGGACATCAAGCTCAACATGTTGCACGACCGCGGCATGACCATCGCCCGTTGCAACAAGGGCGAGGGCTCGCTGCGCCTGTCGGTCGACGACAAGGGCGTAAACTTCGAGTTCGAGGCCCCGAAGTGCGACCTCGGCGACCGCTGCCTGGAGATGGTGCGGCGCGGCGACTACAGCGGCTGCTCGTTTGAGTTCTACCCCCAGGACTACGACATCGAGGAGAGCACCGACGGCAAGGAGATCAAGATCACCCACAAGCGGTTCCGCCGCCTGACCGCCCTCACCATCGGCATGGACCCCGCCTACAGGCAGACCACCGTCAACGCCCGCGAGCTGTTTGACAAGACGCCCGCCGGCATCGCCGAGCAGGCCGAGAAGGAGCGCGCGCTGATCCGTCAGCGCGAAATATCCGCCGCCCAGCGCCGCCAGCGTGAGCGTGACATGGAAGACTACATCATTTAATCACTTTTTACAGCCATTTTAGCTACTATGACAAAAAAGACCCTTGAGCAGTTGATGTCGCGCAAGCGCGAGGTCAACACCGCACTGGACGGGCTCGACAACATCATCCAGACCCGTGAGTTGAACGCTGAGGAGAAGGCCCAGCAGGCCGCCCTCAACATCGAGTTGAAACAGCTGGACCGCGAGATCACCGCCGCCCTCCAGGAGAAACAGGCAGCTGCCCTGAATGCCCCCGCCGTTGTGGACGTCAACAAGGAACTGCGTGAGTTCCTGCAGGACGCCCCGAAGGGCAAGTCGTTCACCATCCCCATGAAGCGCGAGAGCATCAGCTACGGCGCCCAGCAGGGAGGCTACGCCGGCACCGGGGACTTCGTCCAGGGCATCACCGTCGTCGACCTCATCCCCACCGACCGCCCCGACGGCGACATCCTGCTCACCGCAGGCGTGCCCATGACCACCGGCGTCCGCGGCAACAAGATCCAGTGGGCCTTCGCCGGAGGTGTCGAGGCCGCCTTCGCCAACGAGCTGGCAGCAACCACCGAACGCGTCATCGACCTCGACAAGCAGGTCCCCGTGCAGCAGCGCCTGACCGTCCGCGTGCGCATCTCGAACCAAGCCCTCGAGAACGCGGACTACGACCTGCAGGCCTACATCGTCCGCGTCGTCTCCGACTCCATCCGCGAGAAGATCAACTGGGCCGCCGCCTCGACGACGAAGGCCACGGAGATCTTCTACGGCCCCTTCGCCCAGGACACCGAGACCGGCACCTACGGCGCAGAAGGCTACAAGCCCGGCAAGCAGGCAGGCACCTACACCAACTTTACCAAGGAGACGGCTGCCGAGATGATCGCCAAGATCCGCAAGCGCAACCTGAAGCTGACGAACTGCGTCTTCGTGATGGGCTCGGAGGATTTCTGGAAGATGAAGGTCACCCCCGTCGACGAGGGCTCCGGCATCATGCTCATCGGCGACGACAACCGTCTGCTCGGCATCCCCGTCATCGAGAACAACGCCATCAACCGCGCCACCCAGAAGGGCGCCGTGGCCGGCCACAACATCGGCCTGGGCAACTTCGCCTACCTGCCGGTGATGCAGCACGGCAACCTCCGCCTGTCGGTCGACGCCGCCTCTGCCGTCGCCTCGAGCACTGACGAGGTGATCACAACCGTCAACACCGACTTCTCGATGACCGTCCTGAAGTCCGCCGCCGACGGCTTCGTGCTCTACAGCAAGACCGCCTAACCACTCTCCGGGACAAGTTCTCTCATAGTTACTTGACAGGCCGCTGGCTGCCGCCGATGCAACAGCAACAGGCAGTGCAGCCGGCGGCCATTCCCTACGAATTAACACGTCACACACATAATGAGCCTGCAGACCGATATCATCTTCGTCAAGGCGCTGCGCAGCAACGCCGACCTCATCGCAGAGCTGCCCGCCGGCGACGTCTACAACAACGCCATCGCGCTGCCAGACGAGCAGGCCGACAACGCGCCGACGCCCTACATCATCGTCTCTTACGACGGGATGAACAACCAGGAGACGACCAAGGACAACGCCTTCGGCGGCTTCTCCGACATGGTGACCGTCGGCATCACCGTCGCAGCCAAGACACGCCCCCAGCTGGCACGGCTGGCCATTGCCGCCAGGCAGACCGTCGAGTCCTACTTCCGGGCGCACGTCATGGACGATAGCGACGACGACTTCAGGCTCATTCCGAACCAGTTCATCATGCAGGCGCAGCGCGTCAACTACGACTCCCTGAAGCCATGCTTCTGGCAGGACCTCCAGTTCCTGTGTGACACAGACCCCGATTAACAAATACTTCACACCCACGATTATGAAAGTTTTAAGAGGGCAGAATCTTCGCGTGCTTGAATTTAACTATAGCGGCGATATGAAAGCGACGGTCATAGCCAAGGCGACGAACTGCGTCGTGACGCTTAACACGACCGCCGGCGACGTCACGACGAAGGACGTCGTGGGCAATGCCTCGAAGCCCAGGATCACGTCGAAGGGATGGACCGTTCAGGTCGACTCGCTCGACGTGGCAAGCCTCGAGCACTTCATGAGACTTGTCTTGAACGGCACCAAGCTCGGCCTGATGTTTGACCGCGTGGCCACGACAGACAACCAGTCGCCGACCTCCGACGAAAACGGCATCGGCCGTTATGGCGACGCCATCGTAACCGACCTGAAGTTCAACTTCAACGACCGCGAGTACTCATCCTTCAACGTTCAGTTCACCGGCTCGGGCGCTCTTTCGACAAGCGAAGAAGCGCAGGCCAACGTCATCGACGTCGACGATAATTACGTGAAGGGACAGTTCATCCGGCTGTTCCTTAGCGACACCACGAACCCGAACTCGCCTATTGCAGCCGCCAAGCAGCTCAGCTTCCACGCGTCGGTCCAGACGGAGAACATCACGACGAAGGACGTCACGGACGACTGGGACGAGTTCGAAGTCGTCGGAATCTCTTACGACATCTCGTCGAACGCCCTTGTCTACACAGGCGACGATGCTTCCCTTCTCTCCAATGCAATGAACCTACAAGGTCTCATCGTGCACTACGAGGACGAGGACCTCATGTACTGGGAGATTGCCAAGGTCAGCGGAACGCACAACCGCGTCAAGGGCGACAAGCTCCTCTCAGGCCAGGCGTGGATCACACAGGTGACCGTCAATGCGCAGAACCGCCAGACCACGAACTACACGATCCAGCTGTCAGGCTACGGCGCGTTCACCGCATACGCCTACGTGGCGCCTACGCCGACCCCGTCACACTGAGACACAAACTGATTTCAAGCCGGCCCGCCATGTCCACTTACGGCGGGCCTGCTTTAACCCACAAAACGTCAAGTAACTATGAAACATTCAGAAATCACCATCGCGGGCAAGTCCGTCATCGTCGGCTACTGCTACGCCACCGAGATCGTCTTCAAGGACTTCGCGGGCGAGGACATCGCCCTCTTCTTCCAGGAAGTCCTGGAAGCGTACAACGCCCAGCCGGCACGCATGCCGGACGTCAAGAAAAGCATCTACCTCATCCTGGCGGCCGCCACGTCCTGGTATGCCAGCCGCAAAGAGGACGCCCCCGTCAAGGACACCGACCTCATGAACGACGCCACGCCCCATGAACTCGGCACGGCCATCGGCACCATCGTCGGGCTCTATAGCCAGTTCTACGCCATCCCCGCCGGCGAGACGCAAGAAGAGAAAGGGCCGCAGGGAAAAAACTGACCACCGCCCGCGACATCTACCAGCTGCTCGTGGGCGAGATCGGGATTCCGCGGCGCGAGTTCCTCTATGACATCCAGTTCTGGGAGGTGCGCCGCATCATCCGCGGCTACCGCCGACGGGACCGTCTGAAACACCAACTGCTCGCCGAGTGCGCCTACGCCGCCATCTTCGCCACGCGCGACCCTGAAGGCAAGACCGTCAAGAGCATGTTCCCCTCGCTCTTCGACGACGACGACGCGCCGCCGATGTCTAAAGAAGACGAAGAGGAGCTCATTCAGCTGCTCGCAGCCTCCAACAAAAAGAAGCAGGACGCCGGTGTATGACCACCGGCGCCCTGTTCTCATTTCTCATCCCCCATTTTCGCCGCCACCATGTCGAAGTCGCTCCGCACGTCCTCGGCCAGCACCTCTGCGTAGCGCTGCGTCTGCGTGATGTCCGTGTGCCCCATCATCCTGCTGACGTTCTCGATCTTGGCGCCCTCGCTGAGCATCCACGTCGCGAACGTGTGCCGGCCCATGTGGGAGTGCAGGTGCTCGATTCCGATGACCATGCCGATGGCCTTCAGCATTTGGTTGTAGCGCTGGTTGCTCATCTTCGGCACCTTCCACCCGTGGCGCTCCAGCACATCGACGACCGGCGGCAGCAACTGCGAGACGTAGGGCACGCCCGTCTTGATCCGCTGGCCGATGAAGCACCAACGGCCGCGCACCTTCCTGTATTGCGAGATGTCGAAGACCTGGGTGTCGGCATAGCTCAGGCCGGTGAACATCTGGAAGACGAACAGGTCGCGCGCCGTCGCCACCTGGCTGCCCGGCACGGGCGTCAGCTCCATGATCTTCTTCATCTGCTCACGCGTCAGGTAGTCGACGACGTCACGCCGGCCGCGCTTGAACGACCCCTTCAGCCTGTCGTAGGGGTTCTTGTCTATCTTGCCCAGCTTCAGGGCGCGGTTGAGCATCGCCTTCAGCAGCTTGTGGTAGTTATAGACGGCGCTCGTCGCCAGCGTCGCCTGCCTGACGCCCTTCACCCGCTGGTTCTCCGTCAGGGGCACCGGCTGGGCGCGCAGCCAGACGTCCCACTCGTAGATGTTCTCGGGCGTCAGGTCTTCCCAGCTGAGCAGTCGTCCATATTCGCCCAGCTTGTTGGTGAGCGTCGTGTAGCGTTTCTTCGTGGCCGACGTGATGTCGGCGACGGCCGCCTGCTCCTTGATCCAGGTGAGCAGCGGCCGGTCGTCGCCGTCTCCGTCGTCAGGCCTGGCGATGTCCCACACCCTCCGCCTGATGTCCTGGACGTCGATGGGGCGCCGCTCATCCAGGCAGAGGTTGACCTCCTTCTCGACGAGCGTGACGATGGTCGTCAGGCGCTCGTTGAGGATGTCGGCGTCTTCCGTGCGGCACACCGCGCCCGTCGCGTCGACATAGTCCACGTCGCGCAGCGCATTGCCAACGAGGCGGTCCTTGCGCACGCGCACACCCGTATTGATGTAATAAGGTTTACGGTTGACCGTCACGCGCACCTCGACGGGACCCTCCTCGCCCTTGCGCGCCCTGTTGTGATGGTCATATACTAATGAAATCTTTATCATTTGTCTGAATTTTTTCGGGTTTTCCTTCTGCCGGTGTTTACCCATTTTCCGCCGTTTCGGCGGTTTTGGGTAAACACCGGGTAAACATTGGGTAAACACTTTGTCCAAAATTGCGCAAAATTGCGCAAGATTGCGCATACACCGTCAGACCGTCGTCGCTCAGAATCCCTTTGTTTACCGATGTTTCACCGTGTTTTGGTGTGGAGCTGGAGGGATTTGAATTCGAAAACGGGAACGTCGTGTTTATGGTGGTTTTAGAAGACGTCTTAACATAATTTTTTAGTCTTGGGTAAACAATTCAGGGTTGGACAACCTTTTCGGGCTGTTTATCACCAATGTCGACGGCGAGTGGGAAGCCAGCGAAATCTCCATTTCGAGAGACGAGCTGGTTGGAAAGTTCATTGACGCGTGAATTGAGCGTCGCGATGTGGTCATCCATGGCGGCGATGATCCTATCCTTGTCTGCGAGCTGTGCTTTGTATGTCTGAAGCAACTCGTCTTTTGTCGAGAGCTCTCGTTTCAGTCCTGCTATGGTCTCATCTTTCGCGGCGATGATTTCATTCTTCGCTGCCACCTCCTCGCTGACGGAGCCCGGTGTGGGCGTCGTAACCATCGGGTAGGAAGGATACATACTTGCCATTTTTCCTATTTCTGTGTTTCTTATGTATTCTTCAAAAGAGACTAAGTCGCCTTTGCCTGTAAGAAGATAATCGAGATTAAACACACCAGGAAAAGCCTCACATATATTTGCGAAGAGTTTGTCCGTAAGATTTTTTTCATTTCCATTTAGGGCTGCCGATATATAGATTCGCGAATATCTAACAGCCTTTGCGAATTCCGTCTGAGTGTGGATTCCAAAATTCTCACGAACGTATTCATACACTTCATGTAATCTTTTTTGACGCTCAATCATACGAATATTACACCTTTATTTATTAAATATTCTTAAAATATTACACATTTTGCCTTTATTTATTTCTAATATTACGAAATTGTATTATATTTGCACCCGAAATAATTAAAGTTAGTAATCGGGCACAGAAATAGCCGTCAGACGGAGGCCGTCTTTTCGGAGCGGTGAAACCGCCAATTTGTTTCCACTTTGCGAGAGTAGGACTGCAAATATACGGCTTTTCTCCCGATTATCTTACAAAAATGTTAGATATTTAATAAAGTTTAAGCAAATGGCACAGGAAAAAGTAACGCGCAGTGAGCTGTTAGACATGCACATCGGACAGACGCGCATCTTTACTCTGACAAACCCAACAAAGCTCCAGTCGGTTGCCGTAACCTGCAATCAGATGAAGAATGAACAGAAGGGCGAATGGACAATTAAGCGCGACTATACATCGTGCTCCATCAGCGTGACAAGAACGAAGTAAAAACCCGAAAAGAGCAAGGACTATGAACAATGAGCTAATGCAATTCAGCGAGGCCCGCCAGCAGTACGGCATGACATCTTTACAGATAGCAGAGGTGACTGGTAAGAATCACGCCCACATCATGCGTGACATTCGCAACCTCTTAGGAAAGGGTGTCAACGAATCCAATTTTGGATTGGTTGAGTATAAAGACAGAAAGGGTGAAGTCAGACCCATGTACGAACTAACCGCGAAAGGCTGTTTAATCCTTGCTTCCGGCTATGACCCCGTGCTCCGCGAGAAGATTGTCGACAAGCTGGAAGAGTATCAGCAGAAAGAACGCGCAAACATCATCTCACTGCCGAACTTTGAAGATCCCGCCGAGGCTGCAATGGCATGGGCCAAGGAATACAAAGCAAAGAAGATGCTGGCCATTGAGAACAAGGAGCTGAGAATAGAGCAGGCCCGCCTGGAGAGTGAGAACGTCCAGCTGGCAGCTGAGAACCAAGAGCTGAAGCACGACCGCAACTACCTCGACCTGATCATGCGCTCAAAGGCTCTGCTAACCGTTTCGCAAATTGCCCAGGACTACGGCATGAGCGCAAGAGCCATGAACAAGACGCTGGCAGACATGGGCATCCAGTACAGCAATAACGGCCAGTGGATTCTATATGCAAGATACAAAGATTGCGGCTACGTGTCGAGCCGCAGCATCGACATCGTGCGCTCGAATGGCATGCCAGACGTCGTGCTGCATACGGAATGGACGCAGGCCGGTCGCAGGTTCTTGTATGAAGAGCTAAAGAAGCGCGGCATCATCCCAATGTTGGAGAGGACATGCTGACAAAGAACGAACTGATGGAACTGAAGGGCGTCGTCCGGCGCACGATGGAGGAGCAGATGGAGATGTACACCGAGGTGTGGCTGACCGGCGACGAGCTCTGCAACTTCTTCGGCGTCTTTACAAAGTCGTGGCTCAGGCGCTACGGGCACAGCCTGCCCCGCAAACAGCCCCGCGTCGTCGACGAGAAGGGCGAGCTGCATCAGGGCGCGTGGCTCTACCCGAGGAACAAGATCCAGCGGATGTTCGCCACCGGCGAGATCGAGAAGCTGGCCTGCCGTGCCGTCGTCGCCTGACGGCCGGGAACGGAGGGGAAAGGATGGTATAAGCCGTCGAATGGCTAAAGCCTCGCACGGCGGCGAAAGAAGCGTAGGAACTTGCGGGTTCGACTCCCGCCCCCTCCACGATGAAAGGAGAAGCGGTCATTGACATTTTGGACAACAACAAGAAAATATCCTTCCCGGAGCGGGGATAGGCGCGGAGAGACTAACAATCGACGACCCGCCGCCGAACGACGCTTGGAAGGTTTTGCGACACGGGATGACGCATAAAGACCCGCCAGGGCGCGAGCCCCATGCCGCAATATTTGAACAAGAACCTACAAAACTAACGACCCGAGATCAAGCGCCAATAGTGCGTGAGACGATAATTGCCGTCTGGGATAATGCCGCAAGGCAAAAGCGGGGTGTGGCTGCCTCGCAGAGCTTGATCGAGGGGTTAAAAAAGCAATACACGGTGTGCCGTATAGCTCAGAAGCAGAGCGGCTGGCGTCCTAACCAGTGCGTCGATGGTGCAAGTCCATCTACGGCAACAAGCACGACATGACACTAACAAAAAAAATCATTAGCTATGAAGAAATTTTTCGACATTATGGAGAAAGACTTGCACGACGAGAACTTCGACCTGCATGACGTAGTGATGGCCCACGTGGCCGTCCTGGGATTTGTGATGCTCCTCGGCTTCGCCGGGTGGTTAGAGAGTGTAATTTTTTAACATAACGACACATGGAATTTGAAGGAAGAATCATGAGGGTGCTGCCCGTCCGCAGCGGCACATCGCAGAGAGGCGAATGGAAGACGCTGCCATTCGTCTTCGAGTATTTCGAGAACGCGGAGCAGCGGTGGTCAGACAAGGTGCTGCTGGAGACGTTCGACACCAACATCATGGCGCAGATCGGCGCCTACTGCGTGAAGGATGCCCAGGGCAAGGCCGTCATCGAGAACGGCGAGATGAAGCTGCGCAGCGAGATCCGCTGCCGTGTGGGCTTCAGCCATGGCGTCAGGACCTACAACCGACAGGACGGCACTCAGTCGACCATGAACGACGTGCGCCTCTATAAGTTCGAGCTGCTGACTGGCGTGGCCCCGCAGCCAGTGCCCCAGCAAGCAGCGGCCCCGCAGACCATGTCGCCGCAGCCCTTTGCTCCGCAGCCTATGGCTCCCCAACACATGGCGCAGCCCGTCCAGGCTCAGATATTCCCGCCGGCCGTCGACGCCAACGGGGCCCCCATTGACGACCTGCCATTCTGACAACACGGCCGGCTCCATGAGGGCCGGCCTTAATCCCTGTAACTATGCAAGAGACGACCATGAACAAGAACCAGGGCGAGCCGTCGACGGACCAGTACGACGCCATGATCGAGCGGCTCCACCTGGAACGGGCCACGTGCAAGTCGCACGACGAGCTGCGTCAGATCCTCCGCCGCGCCCTCACAGGACTCAACCTCGCCTACGTGCTGGCCGACGTCGTCAACGCCCTGATGCTCGACGTGGAGGACGAGCTGGCATCCATCGACGTGCCCTACGACGACCGCGACAAGAGCTACTTCAAGGAGCTGCGCAAGCTGGCCGAGGCGACGCGCAAATGGGCGAACATGGCGACGAGTGGCATGTACCACCACGAGGACGCCGACGACTTCACCGGTGAGTGCGACTGGTGGTATAACATCATCCGGCTGATCGAGGACCGCACGGGCTCCGACGAGCTGAAGACGAAGCAGGTGCTGATGTGGCTCACTACCATGCCGTCGGTCATGGGCCTTTTTGATGTCAAACTCAACGACTTCAAGCGATGGAAGCATTGACACCATACAGCTACGCCGACATGCCAGTGACAGACATGCAGCACGTCATCAATGAGATCAACCGGCACAGGCGTTATCTCGACTACGACGCCCGGGAGCGCCGCCGTCGAAGTGAATACATGAAGGCCTACCGCGACCGCAAGAATGGAGAAAGGAACAATCAAGCATGAATGAACAAGACAACATCATCCCGGTGCCCGAAGACCCTCAGGCGCCGCCAGACTTCCTGAAGGGCGACGGGTGGTTCGGCATCGACATCGACGACGACTTCCTTGACTTCTCCGAGCCATACAAGGCGCCACGCTACACGATGCGCCGCCTGGGCGTGCCGTTTGCCAACGTGGGCGAGCTGCACGTCATCTCAGGCAAGCCAGGGCACGGCAAGACGGGCCTCATGTCGCAGCTCATGGCGACGCTGCTCTGCGGGCGCTTCGGAAACACCGAGTATGCCCTGAGCGACGAGCGGCCACACCCCACGGTGCTCTACATCGACACGGAGCAAGGCAAGGACGACACCATCGCGATCAAGAACCGCGTCTGCACGCTCGCCGGCCTGCCCTACAACCGCCCGCTCCCGCAGTTCAAGATTCTCCGCCTGCGCGACACCGAGAAGCCGGAGACACGCTGGGCGAAGATCCTGAAGGCCATCTACGTCGTCAAGCCGACCGACATCTTCCTCGACGGCCTGCTCGACATCGTCAAGGACTACAACGACCAGACGGAGTGCCAGCCCATCATCCGCAAGTGCATGATGACCGCCACCCACTACGATGCCTCCATCTGGACGGTGTTGCACGAGAACCCGCTCGTCGACAAGCTCGTCGGCACGCTCGGGTCGATTGCACAACGCAAGGTCGCCGAGATCTTCACCGTCCAGAAGGTCAAGCAATGCGACCTGAACGCGCAAGCCCGCCGTCCTGACCTGCCGGACATCTACTTCAAGGTCAAGCAGGTTAAGGCCCGCGGCCGCGACGTCGCCGACTGGCTCTTCGAGTACGTCCCGGGCGCCGGAGGATGGGGACAGCCCGTCGAACTGACCGACAACGGCGTCCAGGTACCGAGTAACGACATCGACGAGCAGAAGCGCAAGAGAGACATCCAGGAAGCCGACGACTACTTCAAGGCCTACCGCTGGAAGCCGACGGGTGCCACCTACACCGACATCGAGAGATTCTTCAGGACCAAGGGCGTGACGAGCAACCGCAAGATCTCCAACCTCTTCGCCGTGGCCATGGAGGCGGGCATCATCACCAAGTCAGCCAAGAACAAGTACCACTACAACGGACTGGACAGGGAACCGCCCATTGATGAAGCCGAGCCGATTGACTTCACACCGACCGACGAGCCTGCACCCTATTAACCGAAAAAATGACGGGACCTCCGCATAGCCCCCGTCCCCCAACCCCCACCCCACCCCCCTATATAGGGGTGGGGATGGGGTTGAGGGCTACAGGCTGGCGATGCGGGCGACGCGCGCACGCGCACGGTTAGTTTTCCATGTGTGAGAGATGAGTGACAATTATGGCAAAAATTGACCAACTGACCATTGACCGGGTCCTCGAAGCTGCAGACATCGTTGACGTCGTCGGCGAGTTCCAGGATCTGCGGCGCGCCGGTGTGAACTACACGGGTCTGTGCCCGTTCCACGACGACAAGCATGCCGGCAACTTCATCGTGAGGCCTCGCGGACTGAAGAACGGCGGCAACTCCTACAGATGCTTCGTTTGCGACAAGAAGGGCGGCCCGGTGCAATACCTCATGGAGCGCGAGAAGATGAGCTTCCCCGACGCGATCCGCTGGCTGGGGCGCAAGTACAACATCCCGGTCGACGACGTGCCGCTCAACTGGACACCGCCGCCACCGCGTCCCGTGCCGCCGCCACCGCCCCCGCTGGCCATCCCCCGCGAATGGGTCAGCGGCATGATGCGTCGCGGCTACAGGAACAACTTCGTCGGCTGGCTCTACTCATTGCCATGGTCGCCCGACCGGCGCGCCAGGCTGTCGGAGGTGCTGTGGATGTACTGCGTGGCCGGCTACAACGACGGCCGCGTCTGCTTCTGGCAGATCGACCACGAAGGCGTGCCGCGCTCAGCCAAGCTGATGCGCTACGAGAACGACGGCCACCGCACGAAGACGGAGCATCCAGGCTGGCTGTATAACCAGCCGGGCATCCGCGAACGTCTCGACCCCGACAACCACACGATCTTCCGCCCGCTCTTCGGCAGTCACCTGCTCAGGCGCTACCCCGAGGCCCGCGTCAACATCGTGGAGAGCGAGAAGACGGCCATCATCATGGCCACCCTGTGGGGCGAGCCCGAGAAGAACCTGTGGCTGGCGTGCGGCGGCCTGTCATGGCTGAAGCTGGACGCCATGCAGCCGCTCATCGACGACGGGCGCCGCACCTACCTGTGGCCCGACCGCGACGGCGTGGACGCCTGGAGGCAGGTGTGCGACAAGCTGGGTGCCGACAACGTCACGGTGACGACCGACTTCTTCCGCACCTGCTACGTGCCGGAGGACGACGGGCCGAAGGCCGACGTGGCCGACATCGCGCTGCGCCTCATGGCCGGCGGACGCCGACCGACGCCGAAGCAGAAGCCGAAGCCAGTGGAAGACGCTGCCGTCCCGCCGGTCGTCGTCGATGATGGCCAGCCGTTCCTCGACCCCGTCGAGATCGCCGACCCGCGCGTCCGGCAATGGCGGGAGAAGATGGGGCGCGTCCACTCGAAGGGCTGGGGACAATGGCCGACATGTAACGTCCCAGGGGTGAAGAGCGTCGGCGAGATCCTAAGCGAGCACCCTCTGCTGAAGAAGCTATTCACAAACAGGTAGGGAGCGACACGCCGGCAAATGGAGCGACCGGCAAGCAAGGTTTGGCACGAGCGACGGTTCGATTCCGTCCGCTCCCACTATGCGCAGCGGCGCAGAAACGGCGGGCGAGCAATCGCCCATGAGTGAATTGACAATTAACGAACAATAAACCATAACGAGGCCGGAAAGGCGGTCTCGCTGGTGCAAACCCAGCTGATGCGAAAGCACTAAGGTTTAGGCCGAGAGCACCAAGGCACGTTCGGATGATTGCAATGCTGTTATACCACAAAGTCGTACTTGTTTACGAATGGTTTTTGGCAGTACTTTGAGCAGGAGGGAAAGACCCCACCCCAGCGGCCACTCATCCGCTGGGCTTCTAACGACAATCACAACCAACTATGACAAACGACAAGGATAAAAGGCGCTATGAGGGCGTGAGCGTCAAGCTGTCGCCCGACAAATACGCTCTACTAAACGCAATCTGCGAGGCGCTGGGGGTCAACACCTACCAAATCTTCCAGATGTTCTTCTACACCCTGTGCAAGGCGGCCGCCCCACACCATGAGCTGTCGCCCGAGATCCGCAAGGTCATGACGCTCATGGAGACGGAGGCAGGATGGGCGAACGCCTTCAACATGGCCAACCCCAACAACCTCAACATCGCCCAGGTGGTTCTCATCCTGGAACAAGAGGGCAAGAAGGGCTTCGGCGCCGTCATGGTCGACCGTCCCTTCATGGGCGAGGCCCGCATGACGGAGAACGTCGACGACATCCTGGAGCGCGTCTGTGAGGTGACGATGCATGGCATCTACCGACGGCTGCGCATGATGGGCGCCCAGCTCGGGTGCAACAACCTGAGCGACGTCCTGCTGACCATGATCGACGCGCAGAGCCTCATTGAGATGGAGGAGCAGAACCGCATACAGATGCAAGGCGAGGCCGACTTCGACGACAGTGGCCGCCGCATCGCCTACGGCAAGAAGACCAAGAGCACCCATCACCGCACACCCGACGGCGAGGCCCAGCGCCAACAGCGCATAGTCTTCACCGACGAAGACCGAGAGCTGGCAGACCATGAGCAGAGATAAGAGATACCAGAAGCTGCTCAACTCGCCGCGGTGGACGGAGGTGAAGCGCCTCGTGTGGCAGAGGGCCGACGGGCTGTGCGAGCGCTGCCTGCGCGAAGGCTACGTCACGCCAGGCGTCGACTGCCATCACAAGACGCCCGTGGAGACCGCGAAGAGCATGGTCGAGATGGAGCAGCTATGCTACGACTGGGAGCACAACATCGAGCTGTTGTGTATACCCTGCCACGTCAAGGCCCACAAGGAACTGCGAAGCCACACGAAGGCAGGCGTGGAAGCCACCCGTCAGCGACGGCACGAGCGATGGAGTAAGAACCTGAGCGACAGATTCCTCGCCACGAGCGACGCGAACGACGACAAGCCAAAACCCGCGGCGTCCGTTTAGTTTCGGGCCAAAACGGATTCCCAAATCCCTCCTCACTGCCCTCTATTGGTAGGGGGCAGTTTGAGACTTCCGTTTTGCCCTCCACACAGGGCAGGCTAAGCGGGAATGAGGCCACCACCTTTGAGATGAAAACCAACTGAAAGTGACAAATACCACTTAAAACGACAAAAAGTTATGCCAAGACGCAATATCGTACAAATACAGCTGCCGCCGGAGCAGCCAGACTGCTGTGTCGAGTGCCCGCTGCTCGGACTCGTGCCGACATACGTCGCCCGGCCGAAGAACTCCAAGGAGACGCACGTCTGCTGCGGCACCATGGAGGCCGTCACGCAGCGCGGGTCGAAGGTACGTGCCAGCCAGCGCGACGGCAACCACCCGCTGCGCCGCCCCTGCGACAACCGCTGGCACTCATGGATGCAGCTGCCTGGGCGCAAGCTCGGCATTACCACACAGACGTACAACGACTGCAGAATTCCATACGAAAACACCCTGCAGCTACAAATCAAATTTCACAGATAGCCATGGCAAAGACAAAGACCATCCACGCCTACGAGCTGGAGCTTCGCAAGATGATCGAGAGCAGAACGGATGCCGCCTGCGAGGCATGGCTGACCCCTCAGATACGCGTCACCGCCATGAACATGGTGATGCTCGACAAGATTCAGGACGAGATCACCAAGGAAACGGACCTCGTCAAGCTGGTCAACGGCTCACAGGGCCAGCAGAAGAACGAGATCAACCCCCTGCTGCCCACATACGACAAGCTGCAGCGCACCATGCTCATGCAGCTGGAATCCCTCGGGCTGAACTACTCGACGACGCCCTCGAAGGTGAAGGAGGACACAAAGAGGGGCAGCGTCACAAAGAAGGACAAGCTGTTCAGCATGCTGAAATCCGCCCGCGAGAACATGACAGACATTCCTGACATCGACCGACATGACTGAAGCACAAATAAACAAGCAGCGGGCCCTCGCCCTGCTGCGTCATCGCTACGAGGGCAAGGCCGACATGCTGGCCGGCATCGACCCGCGTCTGCGCGACTACTTCGACGACCTGGTGACCAACAGCAGCGCGGAGACCGACGACCCCGACGACTGGCACAACATCTACGAGGTGCTGGGCGCCGCCAAGTTCCTGCGCATGATGGACGCCTACACGTTCAACACCCGAAAGGTGCAGACGGTCATCCGCCTGCGTGAGGGCGACTGGGAGCAAGACGCCGACGGACGCTGGCGGCATCTCGGCGGCGGGCTGCTCTGTCCTGGCACCAACGGCGCCAAGGTCTACCGCTGGCAGCCGTTCCAGGTGTTCGTCCTCGCATCCGTCTTCGGCTTCTACTCGTGGGTCGACACCCAGGTGCTCGCCGTCGACAAGCCCGAGCTGCTGCCGACGGAACGCGAGCGCGACGGCCACGTCTGGGACTACCGCCGCGTGTGCACCGACTTCACCTACTTCGCCCCACGAAAGACCGACAAGACAGGCCTCGCCGCCTTCATCCAGTTTGTGTTCTTCTTCTTCGAGGACGACAACAGCGAGATCTACTGCTGTGCCAACTCGAGCGATCAGGCGAAGCTGCTCTACAGCCGCACCCGCATGCTCATCGGTCAGATGGACAACGACGACCGCATCCGCTCGACGCAGACCGTCACGGACTGGCGTCAGGCCTACAAGTCGGTGCACGACTCAATGGTGCGTCCACTCTCTGCCGGCGGCAAGACAAAGGATGGCATGTTCGCCCAGCTGTGCTGCGCGGACGAGTATGGCTCGGCCGCCTATACCAGCGGCAAGAGCGACATGTTGGCGCTCGTCAACGTCATCCAGTCGTCTATGGGTCCGCGCCGCGAGCCGCTGACCTTCATCACGACGACGGCGGGCACCATCTCGGCCGGTCCCTTCATCGAGAAGCTCGACGCCCTGCATCGCCTGCTCCTCAGTGAGCTCGACGGCGCACCCTCCTACGAGGACGACCGCCGTCTGTGCCTCTGTCTGGAGCCCGACGAGTGGGAGCGCGACGAGCATGTCGTGCTGACAAAGCAGACGCTGCGCCGGAAAGTCAACCCGATGCTGGGCATCACGGTGCAGCACGCCAGCTACGACGCATGGATCAACGACGCCAGCCAGGACGAGACGAAACTGCCGGAGCTGTTGGCGAAATACTTCAACATCTACCAGACGGGCCGCATGACCCACTGGATCAAGGGCGACCGCATCCGTCCGCTGCAGCTGGAGCAGCGCGTCACCGACTGCCGTGCGGAGCTGGGATGGAAGGTGTTCGTCGGGTTGGACTTCAGCCACGGCGACGACCTCTACGGCATCACCTACCTTGCCGTCAACTACACCCGTACGCCGACACATGCCGGACACTTCCTGGCTGACTGCGACGCGTGGGTGCTGGAGAAGACGATGAGCGAAAGCCCGAACCGCGCGCTCTACGAGGAATGGGTGCGTCAGGGCTGGCTTTACGTCTGCCCTGGCGAGGTGTTTGACCCGCAGGTCTGCATCGACCGCCTGATCGAGGTGCTCTACGACCCCGGCGAAGACGGCACACCCGACGAGCGACGCATGCGCCTTGACATCGCGGGCTTCGGCTACGACCCGGCTCAGAGCATCAGTCCCATCAACCGCCTGAAGGCGTGGCTACACACCATATTCCAGGCACGCGGCGCCAGCGTGAAGGAAATCACCGAGGCACTGAAGCAGATGGTCGTGCCGGTCAGCCAGACGGCGTTCTCGCAGACGCCGACCATCGCCCACCTCGAGGAGCTCATCCTCGACCCTGACCCCTGGCTCTACTTCTCGCCGTCGCCCCTCTGGCCGTGGCAGTTCGACAACACGGCGAAGGAGATCGGCACCAACGACCTCTGCCGCCTCTGCAAGGGCGGACCGCAAGCCTCCCACAAGATGGACAACATCGCCGCCCTCGAGAACGCCTGCCACCTGTTCGATATTTCAGAAGGGCGGGTTGAGCAATAACGACCACGAATCAAACGAATTTAGCATCAAGAACTATGACATTCGAAGAACTGAAGAAGATTCCATTCCATTTCGTCGCCCACATCGCGATGAAAAGCGAGCACACGATGATCAGAGCCAGTGAAGACGGACGCCTCGGAATCTTCGACTACACCAAGAAGTACAAGACCGGTAACTTCGGCAGGACGGTCAGGCACTGGCGCATCGACGACAAGGTCTACAAGACGAAGGAGGAATTCATCGAAGCCCTGAAAGACTTCGACCCTAAAGTAAAACCTATCAGGCCATGAAAGGGGTGCAGCTATCACTATTCGGCGACGATGCTGTCGTCCCAATTCCCGAGTGCTCAGACATCGTCCTGCGGACCTACGGCACACCTGAACGCGTGGCCCAGCTCACCGTCGAAGCCGCCCGTCGCTGGCGGGCGCAGCATCCAGACAAGGACGTCTTCGAGATGTTGCCGCCTTCATGGAGAGCCTACGTCAGGGCCCACCTATAAAACGAAAACCCATGGATTCAGATTATCACATCATCGCCGGCCGTCACGGCTTTTTCATTCAGCACATTTCAGGCCGCCACGTCATGGACTTCCCGCTCGGGACAGTCACCTATAGCGACGTTAAAAAGATTTTGGCTCAATTATTATCACAGCGAGCCATCCAAACATCAATAAATTTTGACCTATGAAACCAAAAAACATTAAACAGGCCGTCCACGTCGGGCGGCACGTAGCCGATCTCATGCAGCTCAGCTGCGTGCATGGATGCTACAAGGAGGGCAACGGATCATTCATCTACTTGTGCCGCAACCCGGACGACCCGGGACCGCTCATCGAGGTCTACGAGGGCCAGTGGCTCGTCGAGAACTACGACGGCGACTGGGAGGTATGCGACGAAGAACAACTTTTCCCAAAAAGTGAATGACAATGGCACAGAAGACAAACGCCATCCACACCCCCACCGAGCGCATGCAGCTCACCATTGAGCTCGCCGACAACGGCATCATCCTGCGCAACCCGGACATCGAAGACGATGTACGGCTGGCGCTCACAGGCAATGGAACCCGCAAGAAGGACGGCTACGGCTACGACATCGACCATTCCGCGGAGTACCGCGCCATCGGCAAAAAGATCTACGACTGGCTGAAGGAAGAAGTCGTGCTGGAGCACGAGGACTACTGGCTGACGACGGGCGCCAAGCTCGACATCAAGGCCGTGCTGACCGGCAGGCCGAGGAAATAATAACGAACTCTTATCAATAACAAAACCAAAAGACAATGACAAACAAGACACTGATCATCCTTCTCGTAGTTCTGGCCGTCTTTATGTGGACGGTCGCTGTGATTAACTTCTCCTATGGGCAAGTGTTCTCAGGTATCTGCGACGCGCTCATGGCGGCGTCGGACCTGCTGATGGCCCGCGTCGTTTGGTTCGTCCGACGAGTCGGCCGCGTGAGCTTCTTGTCAGAAGCCTTCATCGTGCGTTTGAGCAAGGCGCTGAAAGAAGGGATAGAAGTTGATGTGGTCCGCGCCGATAACGACTCGAAGCCGACGCCGGAACAGGTAGAAGAGGGGACGCAAAAGGCAGAGTGACATGGCAACAAGAATTTACCTGAGCGGGAAGATGTCGGGCCTGAAGCGGCGCGACATCTTCTATCGCTTCTCTCGATGCGAGCTCTGGATGCAGCACGAAGTGCCCGGTGCGAAGATCGTCAACCCATGCCGCGTATGGATGTTCCGCTGGCCGTGGCTGTTCAACGCCCTGGAGCGGGTGGTAGGCCACGACGCGGCCTACACGCTGGTCCTCCTTTACGACCTGTGGCTGCTCTCCCGCTGCCAGCGTCTGCACATCGTGGGGAGCGACTGGAGCACGTCGAGAGGCGCGCAGACGGAGTTCGCCTTCGCCCAGAAGGCGGGCATCAACATAACCATGGACGTGACGACCAAGCAGAAGGCAAAATGAAGAAGTTCTGGACACCCCACCTCGACAACATCCTGCGGCGGCATTATGACCGCGGCGACCTTCAGGCGCTGGCCGACCGGCTTGGCGTCAGCGTCTATTCCATCAAGGCCCGCGCCTTCAAGCTGGGGCTGCATCGCAAGGTCCGCAAGCGCCAGCCGTGGACAGAGCGACAGCTGGTCTACCTCAGGGCACACTACGCCGACATGCCGGCTGAGGACATCGGCAAGGCCGTGAACCACACCAAGAAGAGCGTGTGGTCCGTGGCGCACAAGCTCGGACTGCAGAAGTCGCCCGAGTTCCGGGCCCGGTGCGGACACCGCGTTGCCAGCACCGAGGAATCACGACGGCACAGGTTCGTCAAGGGCCAGTCCCCGCCCAACAAGGGCAAGCGCCTTGACGAGTTCATGAGCGCCGAGAGCATCGCCCACACCCTCCCCACCCGTTTCCAGGCGGGCCACCGGCCGCACAACTGGCGCGAGGTCGGCTCCGAGTACACCCGCGCCGACGGCTACGTCTACGTGCGCACCCCGGACGGATTCAGACCGAAGAACCGCCTCGTGTGGGAGCAGGCCCACGGCCCCGTTCCCGATGGCTACGTGGTAGCCTACAAGGACGGCGACCGTCAGAACTGCCAGCTCGACAACCTCTACCTGGTCAGCCGTCAGGACTGGGCACGCCTCCGCATCGCCAACGAGACACCCGAGCAGCGGAAGTCGCGCCTCGCCAAGGCCAACGTGACGCGCTCCAAGAGCATCCGCCGCGACAAAATCCGCATCCATTTCGGATTGGAGCCCTATGGCAAGCTGGTGAAGAAATGGTGACACACGAAAATTTTTCAACTACGAATTCAACGAATTAATCGAATTTATGATAGCAGTATTTATTCCATTAGCTCTGCTGTTTGGCTTATGTATAGGGAGTTATATCAGCGGATACGTAGCCTACGAAGAAGGCATACAAGATGAACGTCGAAAATGGTACATTCATGCTCATTGTCATGGATGGAAGGAAGAAGATTTCAAACCATTAGACGATAAAGAATAAACTAATATCAAGGAACTATGAAGTATATTGATTCAGAGAAAATAACAGCCAAGATTGATGGAATCATCGACGGATTAAAACGTAACCGCACCCCCGATTCAATGGGCACGACAGAAGAATGCCTGGCTGCTGCCGAGATTGAGGCACTGGAACTTGTAAAGAGTGCCATCGACGAGATGAAGCAGGAACAGCCGACACCTCCTGGCATTGAAGAGGAAAGTCTGAGGAAAGGCTGGCTCGACTACGGACTGATGATGAGCGAGATTGGATTGCACCGCTACAATGCGATGCACCGCATCAAGGAGCACAAGAAGCAGTTCAACCCGCAGAGCGTCCCCGACCTCTATCACGTCGCGGAATACTATAAGGCCGTAGGTGCGGAGCTAACATGCTGCTGCCTACAGGCATACGGCAAGGACTTTATCTTCACGCAGGACGTAGTAAAGGAAATCATAGACAAGGAGGGCAAGTAATTTTCGGGGTTTTAAAATCAAAAAGTCAAGTAACTATGAGAATTTTAGTAGACAGAAAGACATTGAGCGAGGCCGTCAACCTCGCCGCGAGAGTGACGGCGAAGAAACGAGATGTTTCCATTTTGGAAAACGTTCATTTCGAGGTAAAGAACAACGAGGTGACGCTGACCGCCACCGACGCGGAGACGACGCTGCGCACCTCCATCGCCCTCCATGTGATGAAAGGCGACGGGCAGTTCTGCGTGTCGGCCAAAGAACTGAAGGCGATGCTGGCCGGCGCCTCTGGCGAGACGGTGGCCCTCGAGGCGACGGAGGATGGTTGTTTCACGTTGGAATACAGCAACGGCGCGTTCCTCTGCCCAGCCGCCGGCGCTGACGAGTTCCCCGAGACGAAGCAAGAGGAGATGACAGAGCGGGTGCAGCTGCCGGGCCTGCTGATACGCGACGCGCTGAAGCGCTCGCTCTGGTCAGTGAGCGACGACGAGCTACGCATCGCCCTCATGGGTGTGTGCTTCACGCTGCGCCGTCCTGGCATCCTTGACATCGTGACGACCAACGCCCACGTGCTGGTCTTGTCGCGCATCCGCCTCTCCTACTCCACGGGCTCCGAGTTCCGCTTCATCATCCCCAAGAAGGCGGCCATGCTGCTGCAGCGGGTGCTGAGCGACGAGCCCGTCGACTTGTCGTGGAATGATCAGAGCTGCCGCGTGAAGGTTGGGCCCTACACGTTCGACATACGGAACATCGACGCAAGGTTTCCCGACTACGACAAAGTCATCCCAAACGCCATTCCTTTACAGGCCCTCGTGCCGCGAGACACGGTCCTGCGCTCACTGAAGAGGTTGCTGCCATTCAGCGATGATAAATACGGACGGGTGAACCTCTCGTTCTCCAACGGAACCCTGAAGATGTCCGCCGATGATTTCGAGAACATGAGAGGCGCGCGGCAAACCATCGCCATCGCCCATGAGAGCGACGACGCAAAGATCTGCGTCTCCGGCCCCCGCCTTGCCGGCATCCTTTCGAAGCTGAGCGGCCAGGACGCTGTCTTCGGGATGACCGACGCCCCCGGCACACCCGTCATCGTCTGGCCATGGTCACAGGCCGCCGACTGCGAGGCTACCATGCTCATGACATCCATGAGAGGCAACAAACACGACGAATGAAACGAATTGCAAGCAACTATGAAGAAGAAAGACATCGTCACCATCGACGGAAAGAAGTACATCTACCGCACAGGACTATATAACACGGCACATGAGTGCTGCGAGAAATGCGCCCTAAATGACATCTGCATCTACGGCGCAAAAATCCCTTTCGGCATTTGTCACCTTGACGACTCCACCGGCAACTTCCAGCCCTACACCGAAGAGCCGGAGCCAGTCAACGGCCGGCAGATCGACGAGCGCATCTACAACGAGCTGCGTCGCCTGGGCATCCTCGACACCTCCGTCCGTGCCTACAACCGGGGCGCCAGCGACTACGCCCGGCACGTCGTCCAGCCATGGACCATCTGGCTGGAGTACAACCTTAACCCCTGGGACGCCGACATCGTGAAGCGCGTCCTGCGCAACAAGAAGGGCGAATCCCGACGGCTCGACTACGAGAAGATCATCCACATCTGCGAGGAGCGCATCCGGCAGATTGACAATGAAGAGGGGCAAGAGGTATGATCAACCTGTTATACATCGACCTCTTTTGCGGCGCTGGCGGCACCAGCAGCGGCGTGGAGTTTGCCCGTGTGGACGGCAAGAAGTGCGCCAAGGTGATCGCCTGCGTCAACCATGACAAGAACGCCATCCTCTCGCACCAGGCCAACCACCCGCACACGCTCCACTTCACCGAAGACATCCGGACGCTGGAGCTGTCCCCCATGGTGGCGCACCTGCAGGCGATGAAGCAGCGACACCCCACGGCGAAGGTAGTGCTCTGGGCCAGCCTGGAGTGCACGAACTTCTCGAAGGCCAAGGGCGGCCAGCCGCGCGACGCCGACAGCCGCACGCTGGCCGAGCACCTGTTCCGCTACATCGAGGCGCTTGACCCCGACTACGTCCAAATCGAGAACGTCGAAGAGTTTATGTGCTGGGGCGCCCTCGACGAGAACGGCAAGCCAGTGAGCAAGGACCAGGGCAGCGACTACCTGCGTTGGGTGCGTCAAGTCTGCGCCTACGGCTACGCCTTCGACTGGCGCATCCTTAACGCTGCCGACTTCGGAGCCTACACGTCGCGCCGGCGATTCTTCGGGCAGTTCGCCCGTAAGGGTCTGCCGATAGCGTTCCCCGAGCCAACCTACGCCAAGAACGGCGACGAGGGCGGCATGTTCAAGGTCTACCATAAGTGGAAGGCCGTGCGCGAGGTCCTCGACCTCGACGACGACGGCGAGAGCATCTTCGTGAGAAAGAAGCCGCTCTGCGACAAGACCATGGAGCGAATCTATGCCGGGCTGGTGAAGTTTGTGGCCGGCGGCAAGGAAAAGGCAGAGGCGTGGCTCTTGAAATATAATTCAATGAACCAGCAAGGGCACCACAACGCGCCGTCTATCGACGAGCCATGCCCGACGGTTGCCTGTCAGAACCGCCTCGGGATTGTAAAGTGCCAGTTCCTCTCGAAGCAGTTCTCCGGCGACCCGACAAGCAAGAACATCAGCATCGAACAACCTGCAGGCGCCGTGACCACCATCGACCACCATGCCTTCGTGACAGCCTATTACGGCAACGGCTTCAGCTCATCGCTTGACGGACCCGCTCCCACCGTGACCACCAAGGACAGGATCTCGTTGGTGACGACGCGGTTTCTTGACAACCAGTACGGGCACGGTTCGCCATCGTCCGTCGGTATGCCTGCGCCGACGGTAGTCAACAACCCAAAACAGAGCGTCGTCACTTGCAAGCCGTTGGTAATGAATACGAACTACAACAACGTCGGCAGCTCCGTTGACGAACCGGCGCCTGTCATAACGGCATGTCACAAGTATCACTACCTCATGAACCCTCAATTCGCATCAGCCGGCGGCAGCATCGACAAGCCCTGCTTCACGCTGATCGCGCGCATGGACAAAATGCCACCTTATCTGATCACTACCAAGGAGGGCGCGGTCGGCATCGCCATCTATGAGAGCGACAGCCCCTGGACGTGCAAGGTGAAGGAGTTCATGGCGGCCTATGGCATTGTAGACATCTGCATGCGGATGTTGAACATCGGCGAACTGAAGCGCATCATGGGATTCCCCTCCGACTACGTCCTTGTAGGCACTCAGGCCGAGCAAAAGAAGTACATCGGCAACGCCGTCGAGGTGAACATGAGCCGCGTCCTGTGCGAGGCCCTGAGCAGAAAGAACAAATTAACGAATTGACCTATGAAGTATATACAGACAGGCCCGACGGGCGGCGACGAGACGGCGCCCTACAGCATCCAGGGATTCCGGGCGAAGACCGTCGTGGAGTTTATCAACGAGATGCTGGAGGAGTGCCCCCGTCAGTGGGGATATATCGAGGTGAAGGGCGAATCGGCAGGCGTCGGATTCCTCTGGAGCACCCGCGTCGAATACCGGCGCGGTCAGCTGCTCGCCGAGATTCCAGACGATTGGCAGTATCGCGAAATCGAAATGGTGCACGCCGTCGGCGGGTGGGGCTACATGAGTTTCTTTATCACCACAAAGCGACCAAGTCATGGGACTGAATGAGACGCAGCTGCCGCTCGGGAAGACCAAGACGGTCAGGACCGGCGACTACCTCTACACGCTGGAGGTGGTTGGATGGAACGAGAAGTCACGCTGCAATGTGTGGGCGGAGAAGTCGAAGCGCTTCTCCCCCGCCCCTGGCATTAACGGCTACCAGCTCGCCAAAGCCATGAAGGCGTCCGACGACTTTGACTACACAAAGATGATGGCGAAGCGCGTGAACGGCAACGGAGAAGCGCCACTTTGACCTCAACAAAGCACAACTACAATGGAAGCAAAGCATCACTTTATCATCACGAGATACTGCCCGAAGGAGCAGATCTTCGACGGCGAGATGACCTGGACCCAAGCCCACCGATTTATGGATGAGCACGCCACCAACGAACGGCGCGTGGGTTTCAAGGTGTTTAACGAGATGTTGTCCAGGTGGGAAGACTTCGGCGACGCCTATCACGGCGGTCGCAAGGTCTACGACAAGGGAGGGGAACTCTATATCCTCGACCCGGACTACAGAAGCCAGTGGCGCCCACAAGCCTGCGGGTGGTACGTCTGGGAAGTCAGCCAGGGGCGCAGCTTCGTCATGAGTGTCGGCACCAAGGAGCGCGCGGAGAGGATTCGCGACGACTGCCAGAGCTTCAACCCCGACAAGAAGTACATCGTCGAGCCGGCAGACGTCACGCCATGAGCAGCAGCCGCGGCCCTATGGCTCGGGCTGCTGCTTGATCAGGTTCTCTATGAACTCGGACTTGTTCGTCGTGAGGCGGTTGAGCTTGTCGACTGCCGCCTGACTCAGGCGGACGCCGACCATGATGTTGCGGTCGTTGGCGGGCCGCCCTGCTCCGGGACGGCTCCCGCCGTGCTGTCTCTTCTCCACTTCGCGCACCTCCAAATTGTTGAGGATGCCGATGGCCCTCTCGTTGCCATCCTTGGCCATTGCGACCAACTTCTCGTAGTGGGACTCCTTCCGGCCGCCGTTGACGCCGTTGCTCCGGCAGAGAGCGATGAAATCGGTGTGGTTAAGCTCTTGACCGTTATAGATGTACTGCTTCATATTTCCTTGCCGATGCCCTTCGGACTTGTTTTGGCTGCTGGCTCGCCGGGATTGTTTGGTTTGTTTGGAATTCTGATGCAAAGATAAGGTTTTTTCTTGAAATACGCAAACATTTATCAAGAAAAGTGCTAACATTTATCAAGTTTTAACGTTTGAAAGATGCAAACATAAATCAAAATACAATTTTTAAGAAATGGACAATCACTACAATCCCTTCGGCGACCTGCCGGAGGTGCCCGACGTGGAGAAGCGGGAGGAATCGAAGCTGGCGGATACCGCCGAGGCCGTCTGTGACCGCATCGTCTACGTGCTGATCTTCATCCTCACGATCTGCGCCCTGCTGTTCAGCTCTTGCTCGACGACGAAGTTCGTGCCCGTGGAGCGGCACACGACCGACACCGTCTATCAGACGCGCTGGGCGCACGACAGCATCCACGTCAGGGACAGCATCCACGTCAGCGTCATGGGCGACACGGTGCGCATCGACCGCTGGCACGCCCGGTGGCGTGACCGCCTGCAGACGGACACCATCTACATCTCGAAGACCGACACCGTGCCGCGCCCCTACCCTGTGGAGGTCGTGCGCGAGGTGGAGCGCAGGCTGTCATGGTGGCAGCGCACCGGCATGGCCGTCGGGAACGGGATGATGATGGCGGGCGTGACGGTCATAGCCATCGCCATGCTGCGGTGGTTCCGAGGCCGGCGGGACGACTGAGCGGTAACCCCCGCGGGATATTTTCTTGTTAGAGTAAAAGAAGGGACGAAAGATGAAGTTACCTTTTGTGATAATAGGACGCAAGCGGTGGGAGGCCCTGACGCGGCGGGCGGC
>OCTX011884782.1_pt1 | contig 39825 bp, 66 predicted proteins | sample 1539691 | NCBI WGS metagenome assembly OCTX01 (sample SAMN02144231, study PRJEB22623) | gut metagenome | biome: sheep rumen | host: Ovis aries | place: New Zealand
AAATGCGGCTGCTTTTAAGATCCCGGTCATCATGGCGCATGCCGAAGGGTCACGGGCATAGAACTCCCAACCATCATCTGTAGGGATGACGGTCGCGCTGTCTGCGCCCATGATCTTCAGGAAGGTCAGGATGTCCTGCAATGGTTTGCACATCAATTTCATTGTTTCACTCTCGCTCTTTCTCTATCAAAATAAGGGGAATTACAGGAGTAGCACTGTGCAGGCTGACCTTCTTTGATCGGCTTGCGCGGGGTCCACTCCTTTCCGCATCTGGTACATCTGCACTTGGTGCTGATGTTGCCGCAGTATGCGCATACGTTCTCGTCCGAGTCAGGTGCGCGTGACCACTTCTTGCAAGTGGGACACCACACGAGTCTCGGTTTAGTCAAAGAAGACATGATATATCATATGATATATCATATTAAAAGGTTTGGAGGCAGGCTCAGAAGCCGAGCGCTGCGATGGTATTGGTCAGAAGGGTAGCAATCTCCTCATCGGAAGCACTTTTGAGGTCTTTTCCGAGATACTTCTTGGCCAGATCTCCCTCTTCAGGGGCTTCCTCAGGTACGACATCTTCGGGAACCTCATTTTCAGGAACCTCATTCTCAGGAAGCTCTTTGATGTCATCATCCTTCTTCTCTTCCTTCGGCTCTTCTTTCGGTTCATCGTCGGCCTTGAGGAATGCTTCTATACCTGCGTTGACAGCATCATTGATGATATCTTCATTGGACATGTTGTGGGGATCGGGGTATGAGTATAAAAAGGGTGATAAGCGGAGGGCATATATACAGATATGATATATCATATTCATGGCTGATAAAGAGTGGCCCTATATCGGTGCCAGAGATGTCTGCTGGTTCTGCGGAGGAAAGCTCTGCTGGGATTCGGATTATAATTATGATGAGGTCCATGGGGAAGGAGAAGGCATCGTTGCCATGCTGCATTGTACGGGCTGCGGGGCCGAGGTCCAGTACTCTTTAAGGGATGACGAAGAGGATGAGTGAGAAGAGGATCTATGTAGATCCGATCAAGGATCCCAAAGGCTTTCTTAAAGCTCCCTTTGGCAAATCCATACGCGAGGCGATCCGTGATAATCTTGCGAATGCAGGAGACAATATCGCCGCTGTGACCCTTCTCTGTGATAAATATCCATGGTTATTGGCCCAAGAGGACCGGGAGTTCCTGGAAGAGGTGTTCTGGAGACTTCAGACCATGAGGGTCCATAATAAGAATGGGTGATGGACCGCCGGGAAATGCCAGGTACATACCACGAAACCCGCCGTGCTGCCCGGCGGCCCGGTAGGGAAAGGCGCACGGCATATGATTATCAGAAAGTGGTTATTTAAAGGGTTTACTGGCGGTCACTGACCGCTTTGTCGATGTCAGGCTTCCATTCCTCGGTCGGCTCACCGTTGCCCTTGGCCTCCTGCATGCCCTTCGGCACCTCGGCGGCAAGTTCCGGGTCGGCTTCACTGAGAAGTTCAGCGGCTTCGCCCATGTGGACCATCTCTTCCTTGGCGATGTCACGGTAGACCTCACGGGCATGCTCATCATCGACCATGTTGGCACGCTTGTTGTATAGGTCGGCGGCCTCCGCTTCTTCCTTCATGCTGTTGAGTGCGGCGGAAACGGGGCATCCGCACCCATCATGAGGGTCATCACTCTTCCACAGTTTCTCAGCAGGGTGAGTATCTGTCTTCGAACCCCCTTTTTCAGTCTTTACGACCTCATCACCTATCTCGGTAGGTGTTTCGTTCGCGCCATTGGCCGCGGGGTTGATCGTATTGGAGGTGTTTGAAATGACCTCTGCATTTTTGCCAAATATGGGGTTGACATCATCGACCTCATCCGCGGTCGGTGCGGTCGGGGCGCGGAGGAAGGAGCTGGTCCTCTCCGGAGTGCGCTCAGCCTTCTGCCAGGCATCGATCCTATCAAGGAAATCGGGCGACATGGTCACTCAAAGGGGTTCTTGTCCTTGTCGTCCTCTTTGTCATCGGACTCCTTGGGCTCATCCGCCTTCTCCTCTTCTTTGGAATCGTCCTTCTTCTCATCCTTGGGGGTCTCTGCGGGGGAATCCTCGGGAGTCTCGGGCTGTGTGCCAGCCTCTCTGCTCTCCAGCTCGTCGATGAGCTCCTCCGCAAGCTCGATCAGGGCCTCGGGAGGCTCCTGCATGAGTTCCTCCACGACCTGGGACATCTCCTCAGCCTTCCTGAAGGGCGTGCTGCGCTTCAGGCTCTCGAAAGTTGCCTTGTCTCCGGCCCTCTCAGTGGCATTCCATGAGTCCATGCGGTCATTGATGCTGAAATGAGGTCCCTCGGACTTCATGAAGGGCTTGGCACGCTCCTTGATGCTGGTACTCTTAGTCACCTGCTCGGTCTGAGCGGGCTGGGCAGGCGTTTCGAGAGCTTTTGCGATCTCATCGGTGTGCTGAGCACGGTTGGCAGCGGACCACTGTTCCATTCTGCTGTTGATATCGAACATATTCTGAGAAAAGGGGTGTGAGTATATAAGGTGACGGCTTAGGAGAAAATATATAGTTAATATTGCATAAAAAAGTCATATGATAGACATACTTCCTGTGATCAGTGTGTTCTCTACAGTTATAGGAGTTGTCCTTTTGTTATATCTCGGGCCGGATTGGTGATCGTTATGAAAAGCGGGGGGAGTATATTGTGGTATCTTCTGATCATCTTGCCTTTTGTTTTTCTCCTCGTGTTTGTTGGTGTATGTGCATCTGGAGATGACAGCGGAAGAGATTATGACGGTCCTGGGTTTTATTATATGAATGGCCGGTCTTTTGAATCAAAAGTAGAATTGATAGATAATTCCCTGGAAGACGGACCCCCCTCTTATTGTGTTATACAACCCGAGCAGTTTTATATCATAGAGGGGTGGGCATTAAAAGAGGGAAGCTCAAATGATGCGATTTATGTTTTGGATGAGGGCGGGCATAGAGATATTGTGAGAATATATGAAATAGACTGGATTGCTGTGCACCCCTCCGAGGGTTTTTATTGAAGTATATATCAAATAACCCTTTATAAACTCCCACATCCATTCTACGCACATGACAGCAGCAACCAATGTCAAAATACTCGCGGAATCATATTACAGCAAGCTTTGGATCGGAGATGGAACTGCTCCTACTGAGTTCACGGACCCTGTGGCCAAGGATATTTCGTACACAGCTGCGGTAGTAGCATCTGGATACGAAGCATATACCTCTACTGGGGATTATGTTGGCGAATACATCGCAACTCAGCCTCCTGGTGAAAATGTTGGAACTTTTGTAGAGGTTTCTTCTACAAACAAAGACAGCATAGATATCACGCCCGGGACCACGCACGCATATTCCTCACAGGATTTGAGGTCAAGCGTAGACGTATCAAGTTTTGTAGCGACCAGTGATTATGTTGGCAAGTATATCATCATCCCTCCTGCGCCTGTGTATGGAGCATTTGTAGAAGTGACCTCAGGTAACAAGGATTCGCTCGGGATCATACCTGGTGTGACTGTTGCATACACCTCTCAGATTACCATGACAGAGACCGCTGTAGAGATCACCCCCCAGCTCGGATGGTGCTATGTGGATGCCACCACAGGGGACTTCTACATCTATGATGGGTCCACATGGAACGATTCGGGAGCACAGTGGTCAGGGGCCTTCCTCTGATTACCCTTTAAATAACCACACTCTGTTGAATACAGTATGGCAAAACACCAGGGGGGAAGATATAAGGAGGGCTTTGGAGTCCTTGTGGCCTTTTGGGCTATGAGGTACATGGTCATCCCGATCTTCATCCCTGGCTTAACGCCTACAGAGGTATATATCATGGTATCTACAGTACCCGCAGATTTCGTCGTCTATGACGCCGCCGTCGCCGTTGCTGTCGCTGTGATCGTCTGTGTCTTCACTTTCCTGTGGAGATACGTCGAGCACAACGACGCAGAGGCGCTCGACAGGAAGTCCAACCCGATGAAGCTCAAGTTCATCGGAGGAACCGCACTCGCCGCAGTCGTCACTGCACTGCTGGCATATGTCTCCTCAGCAACCCTCGTCGGTTACTTCGGAGTCATCGATGCCACCGCAGCGGACTACTGTGTCTTCGCAGCACTCGCAGCCCTGATCTTCGGTATCGCCTTCACCATCATCTTCTCCGAGGGAATCACCGCGTTCGGAAAGTTCCTTTCCCAGAAGGTCAAGGAGGTCAAGAAGGTCGCAGAGGAGCTCACCCCTGAGATGCAGGCAGCACTCGAGGAGTTTCTCGCCGCAAAGAAGGCCGCCGCAGAGCCTGTCGAAGAGCCCAAGGAGTGATTCCATGGAGAACAGACAGGTCACCATCGACGTCCTTGTCGACGAGGTCACCGGAATCGGTAAGTGGAACGGAATGCTCTTCCAGTTCGCCGAGGACGGACAGTTCGTCGCAAAGGATGCTGGCGCCGTTGCTGAGGCCTACCTCGCTGCAGGTGTGAAGATCCCCGGAGAGTTCCCCGAGGTCCGCGCCGTCATCGAGGGAAAGATCAACAGCCTTCAGGCAGTTCTCTGAAACCATTTAGGGCTTCGGCCCACTCTTTCCTTTTTATATCCTTACATAGATTGCACAGATATGAAAGATCAGACGCCTCATGTGCTCAGGTTCAAGAAGGCCATGAATATCGGAGAGGAACTTCTTCGTCAGCAGAGGGAACAGTCCAAGAACGATCAAGAGAACGACCAATCTGTTGATGCGAAGCTCCTGTCTCTTGCAGAGGAAAGCAAGGGCGACCCCGAGAGGGTGTATAAGAGAAAGAAAAGATATAGTCAGAACACAGACCAGGAGGCGCAGGTCCGTAATCTGACTGATTCGATAAGGGGAGAGATCAGTAATACATCATATGTGCCGGGTAGCAAAGGATATTCTGCTCCGCGTATGGTAAAACAGGATTATATGGCAGACCCGTCTGGAAAGGGGGCCGAAATCGATGCGAACTCGATCCGCTCTGCTGTGGAGGACCCCTCTCAGGCAAGTCGTGACGTACTTGACGATCCTGTCCTTCAGCATCTTCCTTGGCTTGCGAAGCAGCATCCTAGCATATCTTCAGATGTGTATGGCAGATTTTCATCTGTTTTGGATGATAAAGAGGACTCAGATAACGCGGTACGCAATCTTTTCGGGCATCTGTATCTGACCAGACACGGGTTTGGAGATACAACTTTCTTTGGTGATGACCAGTCTCCCCTTTCACGTGATGCTGTGAGGGGGGCCCTCACTCTGAATGAGGATGACGCGTCTGTATATAACATGAGCACGCTTAGAGGTGCCAGAGATTACTTTAATAAAAGAGGGGATCTGGGCAAATACATATCCGCTATTCGTCAGGTTGCTAAGGACCCTAATATCAGTGATGAAGAAGCCCTTCGTATGTACCTTCAGCTTGGGAGAGCATATAATCAGGCGGATATGTTATCCAAGAAGGACATACCAGACCTGTATCGCTATGCTACTGTTTCTCTTTTGAACAATTTGCATTCTGACAGGATCGATTCGATACCTCTTGAGATGAGGGATCAGTATAATCTAGGATCATTCCCTATGGATGTAAAGGATAAGGCGGAAAGTCTATCTATCGATAGGATCACCAATGACGCAGAGGAGAAAGGGCCCAGGTCAAAATACAATATCCTTCGTAACATCATTCCGACCGTTCCATGGCTCACGGGGTCTGAGAGGGCTCTGAGAGATGATGAACAAGCATATGATTCCCGTGGTACCGCAGGAGGACAGCAGTCCCTTGGTGCAGATCTTCCGCTCAGATATGTACCGGACGTGGTCCGTTCCTCTCGTAGGTATGATACAGGAGCTCAGATGTCTCGTGGGTATCAGCAGTCTGGAGCCTTATCCCTTTGGGATGCGTTCGGAGTGATTCCGGGGCAGGAAGGAACCTTTGCAAACAATCCCTTTTGGACGGCGGTAGCACAGATAGCATCTGCAGATCCTGCACTTGTTCGTATGAAGAATGAGCTAGATGATGTATCAAAAGTTCTTCCTGCATATAGGAAAGGAGTAGAAGATGCATTTGGTGCAGTCGGGAAAGATAGGGAGTATCGTAAGGTTATGGAAAACTTGGGTAGACTCGCAGCTGTACCCACTCTGTTAGAGATCTATGCAAATCATTCAAATGACCCTGAGATAAGCACCACTGCATCCAAGTACCTGAATCAGCTCAAGAAGACATCAGGGAAAGGCTATGTGAATTCACAGAAAGGTATCTCTGATCCTTATTTTGACTATAACAAATCACTCAATGATGCGTATCAGTTCGTAAGAGGTATAGTACAGGCAGGCCTTCCTGAGCTTCCGCCAGAATTGATGCAGGCATATTCTGCACAGATGTATAATACTGCATATTCTGGAGGGTATAAGCCTGTAGAAGGGATGCCAGGTACAGATTACATTACCCCTAGCAGTGCTCGTATCGGGTCTATGGTCAGTAAGTATCTCAGACGTGATGCTGGTGTAGAGGGTGCGGCACCTACAAGGGGAGAATTCCAGGGTGCGCTTAATGATTATCAGGCTATATTTGGAAATGATGGGCTTCTAAATGGGCCCAATAAAGCTGCATATCTATCAAATGCAGCAAGTATTGCGGCAGATAAGCTTCGTGAGAGATATGGCATCCAAAATGATGTAGAAGGTATCAATCCCATTCTTTCATCCCGTATCTCCATTTTGGATAATGCTGCAAAGAAGCTTGCAGCAGGAGAAGAGCTCCTTCCGGTCGAGAAGAGGGTATTGAAGATAGAAGGTGCAGACCCAGAGGATCCGAAGACACTCCTCGGAATGATGACAGGCCTGGATGCAGACAATATCGATACTATCTATAATGCATTATATGAGGGACAGGACCCCAAGGGGGAACCTATCGATAATGTACTCTCTAAATTGCTTGGAGAAGAGGGCGCATTCACAGATGACATCGCCCGTTCACAGAAGTATGCGCTCTATCGTGCTTTAGTTAAGGGCTTAAGAGCAAGATTGGAATCGCCAGAAGCGCCTGATAGCGGCATTTTAAGGCCCGCGCTTCCTGATGCTGCAAGATATTCCATGGTGCGTCATGGAAAGGACAAGATGAATAGGAGGTATACGAATCCCGCTTCTATGAAAGAGTCTGCAATAGAAGCAGCACTGGCACAAAGCAAACCATCTAACAAATACAGTCCTTTCTGGTCGTGGACAGATCTTAAACCTGCGGTAGAGAGATACATAGGAGGAAACGCGTCAGAGGGAGATATAGATTATCTGAAAGCTCAGCATATGCTTGAGAACATTCCCTTTAAAGGACTGTATTTTGGAGAAACCCCTGCAAAAAGGGAACTGGCGAAATTTATGGAACTTGAGGATTATATGAAGAGCGGCCTTACGCCTATACAAGGCATGGACCAGGCTGCACTCAGCACCAATATTGATACAGTATTCAATGCGTTAAAAGCAGAAGGTGTGCAGAGTCTTGATGAGCTTCAGGATCCTGATGCGGTAAAGGCAGTCTCGGATCTTCGTCAGGTGATACCTTTCGATATGCCTGAAGACAAGGTTCTTTTAACTCACGGACAGGACAGGTGGGGTGCGAAACTCTATGCAGATGCTACAGATAATGGTAGACAGGCATTTAATCGCGGAGAATATGACAAGATGCCCGGCGTCCTTACATTAGCCAATGCAATGACGGGGATAGATGATTATGAAGGTCTTGAAGATGAATATGCTTCATTAAAGGCTCGTATGAAGAAACTTTCCAAGGAGGATTTGTCCAGATACTATGATTTGGCAAGACAATTGAATAAGATCAAAGCTAATGCGGCGTATGCGGCAAATTATCTTCTTTGGGCTAACAGACGTCAACAGATGACGACGGATGAGAAGAGGATCATGGCAGAGTCTGCAAGAAGGTATGCAAAGGAACTTGCAGAGCAGGAGGAGCTGGAGGATTACGATCAATTCCTCACTAATGTGGACAAATTATTCTCCGACTTGGATAAGAATGATGTAGATTACAGTGAGGATTACGAGGAGCTTGTGAACAGTCTTTTGTATGAGGGTACAGACCCCAGGGAACTAGCGAGGTATACGTATCCTGAAGCGTTCCCAGAGGAACCTGTAGAGATTGCACCAGTGGATGACCCCAAAGCCCTGACGATCTCGAACATGTTCCCGGAGTTAGCAGAGGTACGTGACAAGTTGGCCGAAACATCGTTCAGTGAGCCCTATACCAAAAGAAAGAAACTTCAGCAAAAACGTGCTGATGGCAAGGGCGAGTCGATGGTTCAGCCTGAGAGGGGTTCTTTAAAAGGAGAGATGGAGGATACGCTTGCTCAGGTACTATCTAAAATCATCACCCCCGATAGGATCGCAGATTTGAAGGCTAAAGGGTATCCCCTCACGCCAGGTCATGAGGAAGGGCAATTGAGATCAACCATCGAGAGATTGATCTCAGAGATGTATAAAAGAGCAGCTCTGCCTTATTCTGAAGCGGGAGCCAAGGGAGCCAAGGACGCGTTCCTAACCTTCTTCAAATCAGAGGTGAAAGCCCCCATCCTTCGTGTTAAGAAGGCCTAAACTATTTTAACCCATACACCTGATATATGGTGTATGGGAAGAAACTATTACCGCGATTCCTTCAGACAGGATCTCGATCAGACGGTCAAGCGCGATCTGTTCACGAACGCCCGTATCATTGAGCCGCAGATGCTGTTGAGGTCCGTGGATGCCGAAGCCGTTAACAAGGCCCGTATGGGCAGGATGTTCAAGGAGTCTGGGCTTATCAGACGCATGGAGAAGAATGACGTCGAAGAGGAATGGCGTGAGAGACAGCGTTCAAGACGCAATGTCGATGGCACCTATTTCGAGTTCTCGCTGGCGGAGATGAACTCCTTGCCCGTCTTATATTATAACACATATGGAGTAGGGCATAACGGATCACCCTGTGTCGATGAGGACAGTCAGGGATGGACATGCCCCCACTGCCATACCACATTCATGACCACATTGGCGTCCCTGCCGATGTACTGCAAGAGGTGCGGGGAGACCACACCTCTTGGCAGGATGGTCGAAGACGGTGTTCTCAGGAGATGAGACAATGTATGTGCCAGATGATGCAAGTTCGATCGATCCGGAAGTCAGGAGGGAGAATTCTCTCAAGGAGATCGTCACTATAGTGATGAATTCCCCCATCGGGGATGGTGCACCTGTCAAGCTTGATGGGAGGATGTCCATGATGTCGCTTAAGGACAAGAATCTGGACGTTCAGACAGGTATTGCGGTGCGTATGGCCAACCAGGCTCTCGGCGGAGACGTCAAATCGGCGGACTGGCTGGTCAAGATGGGAGGAATGGAACCTGTCAAGGAGCAGAAGATAACAGTGGACCTCCCGACCTTCTACTCTGGCACGGATGACCTCCCTGCGGATATCAAACAGGCCCTGGCATCAGAGGTCGCGACCGTGATAGAGGACACCAAGGATGACGACACCGCGGTAGAGGTCGAGTTCGAGGTCCTGCCGCCGAGCGAGGAGCAATGACTATAAAATTCGTGGAAACCAAGGACGGAAAGAAGATATTCGACCCGAAGGTCGCATTATCGCATGCTTACCTGCTTCCTTGGTACACGACTAAGGAGATCGTGGCCATCAAAGGCGCGAAGGGAAGCGGAAAATCGTTCTTCGCGGCACTGTGGCTTGTCGTCAACATTATGAATAATCCCCACGCCTCCGCATTGGTCATCAGAAAGATCTTTGATACTATATCCGGGTCCTGTTATCAGGATATCAAGAACGCATTGTATGACCTGGGTGTGTTGGATAAGTGGAACTGTACCGTTCAGCCCATGCAGTTCACATATAAGCCCACGGGACAGACGATTATCTTCCGCGGATTGGACGACCCCCTCAAATTGGCATCCATCCGTGCCCCTCCCAACACCTATCTGTGCTGGGTATGGTTTGAGGAAGCGTTCGAGATCACGGATTACGAGGCAGTGACCAAGATTATGGCATCTATCCGTGCCATTCCGCCCGAGACAGGTCTGAAGAAGAAGTTCTTCTTTACATTCAACCCCTGGCACAAGTTCCATTGGCTGAAGGAGGAATTCTTTGATAAGACCCCTGAGAATGTGCTGGCCGTCACCACGACCTATAAAGATAACACTGCACTTACCGAGGACGACCTTAAATTCTACAGGAATCTGGAGATTTACAATCCAAAAGCAGCGGAGGTCATAGTACATGGAGAATGGGGTTCCTCAAAGGGACAAGTTTATGAGAATTGGACCATGGAAGATTTCGACCCGGAAGAGATCGCAAAGCGTCCCGGCGTCGTCAAGGCGGTCGGACTTGATTTCGGGTATTCCGTGTCTTATAACGCGTTGTCTGTATCACTCGTGGACGTCAAAAACCACGAAATGTGGATAATCGACGAGATGTACCAGAAGGGCATGACCAATGCCGATATCGCCAAGAAGATAACGGAGATGGGGTATGCGTATGACCGTATCGTGGCGGATTGTGCCGAGCCCAAATCCATCTATGAGTTGAAGAATGGACTCATCATCAACGAGGGCGGGAATTACGTCAGATACGTGCTCCCCAACATCGAAGCCGCAATGAAGGGTAAGGATTCGGTCGTGAACGCTATTCAGAGGATTCAGACCTACAAGATTCATGTACTTCCAAAGTGCCAGTATCACATAATGGAGTTCTCCTCATATTCTTGGGAGATTGATAAGGACGGTCAGTTCACAGGCAAGCCCGAGAAGGAGCACGACCATCTGATGGATGCTTTGCATTATGGAACCGATAGATTCCTCAGGGCAGGAAAAGGCCGTGTAGCGGTGGCGAGAGGAGTCGATGAAAGGCCCCGTAACCCGCTTGTAGCATCGATAGATCCGAGTATCGTGAGCACACGCAAATGCCGCCGTGTGTTCGCCACCCATGAGTAACATTAAAAATAGACAGGAGTATATAAACGGTGATCACATGCCTTCAGTAACGCTTCCTCCGACCTTCGCGAGGTCCGCTTCCGCCTCTGCAAAGGTCATAGCGGCCACCCCTAAGGGAACAGACCCTTTGACCAGAGCATATTTCGACAGTTATCCTGATGAGATCCCTTCCCCCGAAGAAGCGTCCCATACATCACGTTTCGCGGTAGGGAACACCGACAGGCCGAACGACATCAATTACAGGGTCACCAAATCCAACAATTGGTGGTTCATGTATGCCCGTATGTACCAGTATAGGCAGGAAGTTTCCATCCTTTCTACAATCATTTCCCGTTCCGTCATGGAACTGACCCGTTATGACCTTAAATTCGAGCCAAAATTCGCTAAGAAGTGTAACAAGTGCGGATATGAGACCCGTACGATGACGGATGTATGCCCGGAGTGCGGTTCGACCGACCTCCGCAGGCCGGATAAAAGCCAGCTGGATTATTTTGTGAGACCTAACGGCAAGTCCTTCCTCGAAGAGGCTAATGACAGCGGTCAGACCTTGAAAGATGTGATCAGATCCTATGCAGAGATGCAGTATCTGTGCAACCAGGGCTATATTCTCTGTATCGCGAGGGACATCTTCGACCCCGTAACAGGTAAGGTCCATTCCGTTGACAAGGGTAAGGGCAAGAAGGAGGAATCCGTGTATCCTGTGGAGTTCATCTCCCTCGACCCGATCAAGGTCCAGCAGTTGTTCGACGACTCGGGCACTCCCGGGCGCGAATATGGGTTTATCCTTGCCGACAGGCATACTCCCTACAGCATCTCCGATGATATCGATAAGATCACCCAGCTGACCGAGGACGGCGTGGAGATATACCCTGCCGCATACAAGGTCGGAGACAACCTCGGTGCCAGCGGGCAGTCCTGGTATTATATGCAGCATGAGATCTATCAGGACCATTGGTTCAGACCCGCTCTGACCTATGGTATGCCCACATGGTACGATATCGAGGACGACCTCCAGGCCTGGCATTTCATCGAGAAGTCCGAGCTGAAGAAGAGGAAGTTTGGATATGTCCGTAAGATCGTCATCCTCCCCGGATTCAATGACGAGGACGCAGAGGAGGTAGCCAAGGGAATCACCGATACGCTGGCTACCAATGACAACTCCATCCCTATCGTCTGCACACCGCCCCAGTTACAGGGCGTTGCGGAGATGAGAGCGCAGGTCCTCGACCTGATGTCTGATGCCACATCGGATATGCTGGCATCCAAGAACGATATCAAGGACAGACTGTGTGCACACATTGGTGTGCCCAACCTGTTCGCCGGTGATGTCGAGGCATCTGGTGGTATGAACAACGAGAGCCAGCAGATCACCGTGTTCGACAGGTACCTGATGGGCCCCATGTCCTATATCGACAGAGCCTGCGATTGGATCATGTCCTGGTGGGTCGATAAGATCTCGGATTGGGACCTTCGTCTCGACCGTCCGACCAAGGCAATGGCAGATGCTAAGAAGCGTATGGACAAGATCACCGAGATGCAGGCAATGCTCCAGTCAGGTTTTGAGGTCGAGTATGTGGACGGAGAGTTCTATTACTCTAAGGAGCCCATGCAGCAGGTCGACCGCCGTGAGCAGAAGGCCCAGCAGGAGCAGATGATGCAGCAGCAGATGATGATGGGTGACGGCTCAGGCAGGATGCCCGGCGATGGTAGTGAGGGCCCGCCTGAGAAGGGCACTGCAAGACGCGATGACCCTGATATCAATGCATCCAAGGAAGAGGTCGAAGAATCGATGAGAGAGATGATGGCATGAGCAATGCGGTGGAGTTCACGAATCTGGACGCGGTCTTGCAGCAGATCGGGAAGGACATCGAAGGACAGATTCGGATCGATATCGATATGAATAAGGTCAAAGGGAATACCAAGTATCGCGCCAATTGGAATCTCAAGGATGCAGGGGATCACATTCTGACAGAGGGGGACATCGCGGCAGCAGTCAGTGATTGGGTCGCAAGGAAGGACAAAAGCTGGGAATCCGGCGGGAATTTCCTCCAAGTCCTCTCACGTGAGATCCAGGGAGAATATGTCGATAGGGTTCTCTCGGATAAGAAGACCAGCTCGAAGGAGCGCGAGGCTGAAGCCCGTGCGATAAGGGTCATGGAGGAACGCAGATGAAGCGCATCGACATCCTCATCTGGAAGTATATGATGGACGACCTTGGGGAGTATGTCTCCTCGGTGGATATGTGCAGGGAGCTGGGTCTCAGCAGGAGACAGCTTCTGACACGCATCACCAAGCTCCGTTATCCTCATGTGGTCAAGGATTCCGACTCGGTGGACCGTCTCACCTATTTCAAGCTGGATTGCGACCCTGTTGAAGCGCAGACCTGCACGATCTCTCTTCTCTCCAAATATTATGGATGTCCTAAGGATACCATCAACGATCTCATAAGGTCGATCCCGGAGGACCACAGTATCACACTTGATGAGGTGAATCTGGAGGGCAAGCAGTTCACCACCAAGGATGTGGTGAACATCGTCAGCATGATGCCTTGCATCGAAGTGACAAGATCATGGTCAAGGAACCGTTATAGGAGGACTGCAGATGTATGATTCCATTTTCGAGCTGCCGACCCAGGTGCTCGCATCATTGAACGAAGAGGATTGCAAGGTCTGGATGGATACCTTCAACAAACTCGCACCCAAGACCGAGGGAGAGGTAAAAAATGCCAAAAAGGAGGCCTGGAGAGCATGCAGGGAGCTCCCTTCATCCTTCAGCTTCGAGATAATCGCTTCCGTGGACGCCATCGACAAAGCAAGGGACATCATCGACCTCGATACGATCAAGGAGCACATGGATTCCTTCATCGATTACGGCGGGAACGTCCAGAACGACCATCATAACTACAATGTAGGCGTGATATGGGACTGGAAGCCTGCCAAGAACGATGAAGGTGTCGAGGCCGTCATGGCATATGGCAACCTGTTCGGCGGGGATCTTGTTTATGACAATATGCGTAAGAACTTCGTCAATGGGATGAACAGTCTGTCCATCGCAGGCGAGGCAGCCCCCGGAAAGTACCAGTGTGATGAACGCGGGTGCTACACTAGGCGCAATGTGGCACAGCTTCTGGAGATATCCATTTGCAATACCCCTATGAACCCCTATTGCACGATGCAGTGGTACAATGAGAATGCGTCCATGACCAAATCCGAGTCCGTTCTCAATATGGGCGTAGATTCCTATACGATCCATAGGGATTTGACCACCTGTCCGTACCTCTCGCTTAAAAAGTCCTTAGAGAAGATCGGTTATAAAGGATGCCATGCCCGTGCTGACGGGGTCCACGTGCCTATGAGCACGGATTCCTTCCAGAGGGACCACAGCAAGATGGTCGTGAACGGTCTGTGTGCGGATTATGACACAGATACAGGCACCGCACGCATCTGCAGGCGTCCGCAGTACCTTGAAAGGGCCTATAAGTTCTGTTACACCAACGGATTCTGCAAGTCCAATGGATCCCTCACCAAGGACATCCCGAGAGAGGTCTTCACCAACCTCTTCTACAATCTTTTGATCGAAGATGGAGGCGACGGAGCCTACAGATTCATGAAAAAGTGACCTGAAACCTCTTCCCCTTTTTATATTTGTAAATAGATGAACGCATGGTAATTACCATGACCAACGAAGATACTGCATGGGAGCAGTTCTCGAAGGCTGACGCGGCCAATATCGGTGACGCGTCCGCAGTAGGGATGCTCCAGGCTATTATGGCGGAGCTCAACTCCATCAAGGAGGACACCGCCAGGCTCGAACAGAAGATCGACGGCGGCGCGGGAGAACCCCCCATGGATGCAGGCATGCCTCCGATGGATGAGGGCGCACCTGCAGAGATGCCGCCTATGGATGCAGGCATGCCCCCTGCGGATGCAGAAGGATCGCTTGCTGGAGAAGGGACCATACCTACTCCTTCCGCGGATGAAACGACCGCATCTGCAGCTACGGGAGATATTTTTAGCGATAATTGGGCTGAAGATGAACCCGAGGATGAGACTCTGAGTGCACTTCAGGATGCTCTATCAGTAGTCACAGACCCTGAAGCCATTGTAAAACTTGCAGATATCATCAAGGAGTATGTATCTAAAAATGCTCCCGTGGAAGAGGCACCTCTCCCTGAAGTTGCGGAGGAACCTATCCCTGAAGAGGTTGTTGAAGCGCTGATTGGTGCAGACGAAGGTGCTCCCGTTGAAGATACCGCAGAGGCGGATGTTTTGACTCCCGAGTTCCTTGATGCTATCACAAGAAGCCTTGGAAGAGAGGATTCCTTCCAGGAAAGCTGCGGAGAGAAGTCTGCAGAGCCTGTAGCAGAGAGCCCTGCAGCCCCTGTAGAGGAGCCTGGTGCAAAGGCACCTGAGGGATCCGCACCGGCTGAGGAATCCGCACCGGCTGAGACGGTCGCAGCATCCGATGAGGAGTCCGAGCCCGAACCCGCGATCCAGATCAATCTGTTCCTCGGTGCGAAGATGGAGGACATCATCGACGATAACGCCCAGAAAGGACTTACTGATAAGGATGATCTCCCGACCGATTCATTCAAGGTCTGCGACCCTGAGCCTGTGAAGAGGTCCATCGACGACCTTATCAACCAGAACATGAGGGCACAGTCCGGTATCGACGGTAAGAGATACAAGATTACCAAATCCGCCACTGAGGTGGCGCAGGAGGAGTTCCAGTCCATCAAAAAGTCCATCGGGTCCTTTAACGCCGTTAAGGACATGCGTGTCGGTGACATTCTCACTACCATGCAGGGACTCGGCAAGAGAGGAATGACCTCCATCGAGAAGTCCTATGAGCCTCTGATCGATGAGATGGTGAAGTACTGCGACAACAACATTAGTCCGCTGTATACTGCTCCTCTCTTCAAGTCCTTTGGACTTGATATCAACAAGCTCTATGAAGATCTGGACACCTCTTCCTTTGAGAAGGCTCGTTTCAGGACACCTGCGTTCGAGACCGCTATGGCTGGAGGAGATTCAGAGAAGGAGCTTGCAGCGAATGAGCTTCTCGACAGTTACATCAATGCCCTTTCCCAGGGGCTCATCGATATAGATGAGATGGGGGACATGGACGATGCAACCTTCAAGGACTACCTGATCGGTACGCTCCTGGGCGGTAACAAGATGGCGGGGGACATCCTCGAAGGGAACCCCGAGCTGGTTCCCGGCCTGAAGGAGGCATATCGTGCTCTCAGCGGAGGCAAGACCTTTATGAGAGAGGGCGGTGCGAAGCTGAGAGACGTACTCAACAAGGCGAAAGGATACAACCAGGCCAAGAAGGTCCGTGACAGGTCCGCGAAGGCACTGCAGGGTAAGGGTGTATATGCTACGTCCCAGGGCGTGACCGCACCTGATGAGTACGATGCTGCCAAAGAGACCAGATATAAGGACCTAGACAGGGACAAGATGGATATCGATGCATTCTTATCCAAGATGGAGGGCAAGGATCCTGAGAAATTCAGGAAGTTGCTCTCAGAGCTCGGTATCGACGCAGGCGATGTAGATAACGTGACCATTCGTGACACGCTCTACAACATCCTCAGGGACAAATCCGGAGTAGGTCAGGCGGATGGAAAGGACGCTCCCTATGCGTTCAAGTTCGATGATGAAGGGAACCAGGTGCCCAATGAATATCTGGATTACAATACCGAATTCCTTCCCGCATTCCTCGATGAGATCTCTGCTGCAAAGGGCATGCCCGCTGCGATCGCAGGCAGTGCGATCAAGGCAAAGGATGCACTGGCAAAGAAAGGATACCTGAAATTCAATGATACCAGAGCGATCCTCGAAGCACTGGACGCGGATGACAGTACCAGGCCTCTTGCGGACAAGTATTATAATGCCGTCGGAGACAGGGATAGGACTGCAGGGTCAGGAATGACGACCAGGAAGATTACGAAAGTCCCAGAGGGATGGAGTGAATACGTGACACCCGTCCGCGGAGAGGGCTTTACGCAGGACAGGCTCGTGCTGAACGACGTCGGACGCGGAGTCCTCGACGAGGGCGATGACGATGTATCGCTCGAGTCCGTGATGGATACCGTCGTGCTGCCTATCTTCAACAAAGACGGGAAGTATGCAGATACCTCCGCAGAGGACATCAGGAACTATAACAAGCAGTACAAGACCCTCGGGGGCGGCAGAGAGGCTAAGAACTCTGCAGTAAACTTTGGGAAGGTACTGTCCAGGCGCGATCCGTCCGAGTCCTATGCGATGATAAAGCTCATGTCCGCTCTCGGGAAGAAGAATCTGTTCAACCCCGGGAACTCCTACGACTTCATCAAGGAGGCCGTACTCCCCTCAGCAATGTTCAGGAACCTCCAGGATGAATATACCAAGAAAGGTAATGAACAGAAGCAGTTCCTGAATCCCGCATCTGAAGACAAGACCGAAGTCAAGCAGAATGAAACGCAGACTTCAGTGGATGAAAGGAACACAGATGCTGAGGAGAAAGAATGATCGCCCGCGGCAAACACATCCAGACGCTCAATGAGACCTTCGCCGTGCGCAAGTCGGAGGGGGGCGCGGTCTATGACTGCGACTCCCCCTATAAGGCAAGCGCAGGTTTGGACAACACTGAGGAGATCAGGAAGGCCCTGGAGCCCAACAGCTTCAAGGCCGACATCGACTCCGTGATGGCTAAACGCCAGGAGGCTCGCTGACCCAATTAGGGCGGTTTCCCGCCCTTACCTTTTTAAATAGACATATAGATAAACAATACAAGTCAAGGTGTACAACTATGGCAGGAACAGGACAGTTCTATAAATCAGGTGGACAGCTGTTCACCACGTACGAGGCCACCTCCGAGGGTTGCAGCCAGCTCATCAATGATTTCTATGATGGCGGCTATGCAGCTTTCTACGGCGGCTTTGCTAAGTCTGCAGGCGCCCCCGTCTTCGACGGAGGATTCGGATACTCCGGCGGAATGTTCAACCCCAAGTTCGGTATGGACGTCACCGCGGCGATGTTCACCTCCAAGGCCGTTTCCTCGTGCCTTTCCAAGAGGGCATACGACCATGAGGGTATGAGACTCGTCACCCAGTTCGCAGCATACGGGCTGGCAGGAGAGTTCCAGAAGAACGGATCCAAGATCTTCAACGGAACCTACGCTGACGACACGTTCCTCGGACTCGGAGCATCCACCATCACTGACGGTCAGATCCCTGACTCTGTCAAGATGGACTACGACATGATCAGGGTCCCCTACAAGGAGCTCCCCCTTCCGTACGACTACGGTCTCGGACTCAAGGCCCTTGAGGGAAAGGATGACACCGCTTCCTATAAGCAGTACATCGACCTGATCGGAAAGAACTACGCAGATCTCACTGACAAGACCATCCTCAGGCCCTTCGCGACCGCACAGCCCGTCTACCAGAACCAGGAGACCTCGCTCAACGGACTCGCAAGGATCTTCTCGAGCGGAACCGAGCTCGCAGCCAACGACAACGTCGGACTCGTTCTCCCCTGGGGAGGAATCAACGGAGACATGGCCGGAGGATACGGAGGCCAGATGTCTTCTGGACAGGGAAGGATCACCGGCATCACCTACGACTCGTCCACTGGTGCAGTCTCTGCGAACGCCCATGTCCGCAGCAACTACGATGCACAGATCGAGGACGCGGACGGAGCAGTCCCCAGCCTCGGAATGTTCGACAACCTGTACATGAACTGCCTGACCAACTGGGAGGGAGACTACTCCGACAAGCTCTGGGTCATGTCCCCGCTCATGTGGAACAAGCTCAACCAGCTGTGCAAGGCCAACAACATCTACGTTGACTCCATGTACACGACTATGTCCATCGGCGGAATGAAGACCAACGAGGGACGCGATGTCGGTATGGCACTCAGCTCCTACATGAACATCCCGATCATGATGTCCGGAAACCTCACCTACAACTACGCGGGTAAGACTGTTGACACTGCCACGTACGGTGACGCATTCCTCCTGGACCTCAAGCACGTCTGGATGTGCATGACCTCGCCCGTTGAGGTGTGGACCATCGAGAACCCCGCAATCACCAGGGACCTCAAGGAGCACACCATCACCCACATGAGGGCAGAGCTCAGAGCTGACAAGTTCATCAGCTCCGGACGCCTGAAGAACGTGGGAGTATCCGCCTGAATCTGAGGGCCTTCGGGCCCTCTAACCTTTAGGAGGCATGAAGATGGCATTTGCAGTCACTAAACTCACGATCACTGTGGATGGTGTCGATTACACCGGAGACGTCTCTACGAACGCCGTCTCCATTGCCGTGCCTTATGCGGCAAAGGGTGCAGCGGTCACCGTCAAGAGTGCGACCTGCACCGATGCAACTGGGGCTATCACCTGCACTCCTGCTTCAGCGATCACGGTCCCTTCGGGATCTCCCGTGAACGTCGTCGTCAAGGACAGTGCAACTACCCCTAACACCGCAACGGTCGCTCTGACCGTCACGATGGCAGAGGGCGCTGGTGTACCCGGCATGCTGACCTACCCCGGATGGTTCAAGTTCAGGAGACTCCCCCTCAACGTCAAGTACGTTACCAATGGTATCACTCTTGACGGTGTCAAGGAGGTCCTGGCGGTCCAGTCCGACAAGGTGGTCGCGTTCCAGTTCGACGAGGCTTCCCAGAAGCTCAAGCTCTTCACCGCAACGAACGCTACTCAGGTCGGCAACAACACTGTCCTTGAGATCGTCGTCCTGGTCCTCGAGCAGTAAACCCATAAGGCCCTCTCGGGCCTTTTAAAATCTTTTAGAGAGGATAGTATGGCATATACGAATGTAGGTCAATATTATTACAAGACTGCCGTCGAGGGAGAGAGTCATACCCTGGTAGTGGATGTGTCAGGGGGCAATGTGATTTTCACATTCGACGGGTCCGTGATCCACACGGTACCTTTAGGAGATACAGGATGGTCCATTCCGTTATACATGGGTGAAGACGATTCACACAGTCCCTTCATTGTTTCATTGATCTTTTCTAAGGACGTTATATTTGGTGATGACGACTCAGCAGAAATAGATATGTTACCATGGATGGTTTATTGTCCTCTCTATGGGCCTAATAATATTTTTCCCTTGAGAAATGATCTTTACTATGCCTCATATAGAATGGAGACTTCTGACTCATTGACATTGCAGATATCTGGCACAACCGTAGATGATGGAGATCTAGAATGGAATATTAAGAGTTATATGGCGGACACAGGAGATCTTGTACTTGCAGAATCCCCTATCGTAGACTCTGAACAATATATCTACACAATTCAACACTTCCAACTGCTCCCTTTTACCCCAGTCAATAATGTCTTGACAACTAAGTATGTAGATGTATGTGCTAGCGGAACATTAAGCACGATCGGAACCGGGAAGGCGGGTCTGAGTGAAAGTGATGGAACATATGTATCACATTCTATCTGGGGTTCACTTGATGCAACCACATGGGAAGACCTGGACTGGTACGATTGTGATTCTGAACTCAATGGACTCAACAATTCGGATGTGACCGTTCGCACAACATCTACCGAGGATGGTCTGAGACTGAATGGTATCGATGCAATCATCCATTGGGATGGTCAGCCCACTGATACCGTTACGCTGACCAAATTTATTGTGCCTGTCGAGGTAGGCGGAGGTCCAAGCCCTGAACCTTCGGGAAGCACCGTCGAGAACGTCACGCTCTCCACATATGCAGGTTGGTCTACATTCAGGAAGGCTCAGCTGACCAATGCAGAGATCACGAACGGTGCCGTGGACCTCACGGATGCCTTCGGGAAGAACACCACGGTGACGGAGATCCTAGGTATCCAGAGTGATATCTATGTCTCCTTCGATTTCGATCCCAAGACCCAGAAGCTCAAGCTTTACACGGCTACGAACACTCCCGCAAGCGGAACCGCGACCGTGGTCATCCTTGCACTTGCGAGTTAAACCCATAGGCCCCTTCGGGGGCAATCCCTTTTTTTATTTTGGAAAAAATTTTTGAAGAAAAATTTTTGCGCGATCTTCGAGGTCCTCTCCGCGGCAACCATCCCCCATTCCCCCCAGTACATCCTCTGCAGTGTACCAGTCCTTGTCAAGGCTTATACCGAAATGAAACCAACGAGGGATGAATATGACCTCACCATCGGCTATGATGTTGGGCCACACCTGTCTGTACACATCCACGAGGGTAGCCGCACCCTCATCCTTGAAGATATACACGTACCCGCGTGCATTGTAACAGAGGACATCCTTCATGTCCTCCATGCTGGACTCGGCAAGATGTCTGTCAACACAATCATGATACATCCTGTTATTAAGAAGTGTTAATTCCCTGTTCCCTATCGAGAAAGTAGGAACGTCATATGTACTGTAGAACACGACATCCTTCGATGAAGAGGCATGGTCCACGCATTGGTGCAGCACATCGAAGAATGCATGGGACAGATGAAGACGTAACACCTTGACGAAAGGGATCAGTCTGATCTTCTCTTTGTCCCTTTCGGTGTAAGTATGGCCTCTGTAATACTCCATCCTCTTGCCTCACGATGCTTGATGACATCAGGTCCCATCCCCATCTCGGCAGCCCACTGCTCGAGTGTCTGCGTCCTGCCGTTGATGGTGATATACCTGTTTGTCTTACGATTATAAGATTGCTGACGCTTGGTGATCCACCTGCAATTCCCGGGAGAGTATCCGCGGTTGTTGCATATCCTGTCCAAGGTCATCCCATCCTTATATCCATGGGACAATGCCCATGCTTCGAAGACCTCGAACGAATCCCTCCACTCCTTGCACATGGTGATACCGCGGCCGCCATACTTAGGATAGTCCTTACGGCGGGGATCATGACAGCGGCGGTAGGCGCCATGCCATATGTCATAGAGAGAACGTTCGCTCATTCGGTGTCTCCGTCCCAATCCTCGACATCATAGTCGAAGTCAGCATACTCCAGGATGCGTGCGATCGCATCGATCTCCGCCTCGTCCCTAAGATACAGATACCTTCCCTTCATGACCACGCCCTCACTATACTCATCCTCATAGAGAGCTGTCAGTGCATCTGCTGCATCATCAGGATCATCGAAGCGGATACGCATTCTGAAATAATCGTTCATTCTGTCACCTTCGGCCTGCGTCCGCGCTTCTTCTCGATAGGAGCATCCTGCGTACCAGTCTCCTGGATGGCATCGCGCACGGCCTCGGCGGTGGAGCCGAACCCGCCTTCCCTCTTCTCAAGCACAGGCCTGTCCTGAGGGAAGGTGCCGAACTTCACTATGATGCCCTGCATGAAAGCATCGCCGTGCTTCAGAGGAAGGATGCCTTTCTCCGTGTTGAAGTAGCACTTGATGCTGTCACGATAATCGGAGTCGATGACACCGATGGTGTTCGACAGGTAGAATCCGGTACGCTTGCCTATGCCGGACTTGGGCATGAGAAGCAACACCTCATCAGGCTGCAGGTCGCCTTCCTCCAGGTGGATGCCGGTGTCGATACAATAGTACTGATCGACGGCCTTGACATTACTCGGGAGATACTCCATCTGCTTACCGGGGTAGAAGAAATCATAGCCTGCCGACCCGGGCGTCGCACGCCTGGGCAGCAGGTCATCTCCGTAATCTGAGATCATGATACCGTATCCTCACGACACTATATATCAGGTTCGCTCAGACCCTGGTCTTGCCTATGATATAATACTGAGGATTGCATCTCCACAGCACGGGATCATTCCTCTTCTCGGCACGGACCTTGATGATCTTCCCGTCCCTTCTCAGCTTCACCAGGATGCCGCTTATGTGCGGCAGATCACAGGAGAAGTGTCTGGCTATCTCGGTCGCAGTGACATCCTCATTGTCCTGGATGAACTGATACACATCGCTCTTGTATGTACGCTTCATATCGATACCTCTTCATTCCTCATCTCTCTCCTTCTCAAAAAAGAATCCAACATCGTTTCAAGATCTTTCCCACGTTGAATCCATGCATATATGGTAGCAGTCTTCACACCATAGCGATCTGACATCTCTCTGACCGTCATCATCTCACCATGATACGAATGCTTCTTACCAGACGGAGTCTTACGATTCTTCTCTATGACCATACTGGCATTATCACTCCTGAGACAACCGCATGAACGAGTCCTACCCGTCTTAAGATTCACAGCAAGTACCTCACAGATGTTCCCGCAATCACACTTACATACCCATGTAGCTCCATAGAATGACGGATAATACTTTTTGGAGTAACTGCGATGCGATGCAACAAGTCTGCCGAATCTTCTTCCTGCAAGGTCTTCATAATGTGTTGATCCGCTCATCCCTCATCCTCCTCATTATCCATGCAGGCACCGCACTCATACGGGATATCATGTGCTGGCATACCAGGATACATCCTCTTGTACGTGAGTACAGTGGTGATGTCACGCTGTTTGTACCCGCACTTCTTGCATACCAGGAACTGCTCCTCACAGTCCTCCGGCCCTATCAATCCCTTCCTCTTCTTAGTCATTCACTCACTCTCCTATTCCACTTCTCTATCGCTTCCGTCCTGGTCTGGTGTGAGTTCCACATCCACGGATCCACTGCTATACCGCAATGCCTGCATGCAATGTACCACCAGTCGTTCCCGTTGGCTTTGTAATGTTTCAGTTCGACATCCTTTCCGCAGAACGGACATGGCTTCAACTCAGTCATCCTTTCACCTCCTCCAGCATCTCTTCCTTGCTCAGCCTGGATATGATGACCTCATCACCATACCTCAGCTGATTGCGAAGACAATTGGCTATGCCATCCGCAGGCAGATAGATGCAATACGGTGGGACATAGCAGCCGTGCTCCTTCACGAATGATACTCTGTAACAGTCATCCATGTCATCACTCTCCTATAGCATTCTGTGCATCTTCCATATTCTCATAATGACGGAAGAAACAATAAGGCTCATTGTTCTCCAGCTCCCATAGGAGTGTCTCCTTTGCAAGCCTATCTACTTCCTGCCATCCATCCTTATCATCGATATCCTTCCAGGAATCGTAAGGCACCTCGACAGGGACAGGCTCAGTCACAATAGTATATACGATCATTCCTCCGCCCCCTTATATAATGCAGCCTCTGCTTCGAATAGTTTCTTCGACACGATATAATCCTCGAAGGCACACACGATCTCATTGTGAAGATCATCATCGATGAAATCGATGAAGTCCTCCGGGAGATTGTCATGCATGAGTTCCATCGCTTTATCCAAAAGCCAATCCCTATATTCATAGCTCATAGTCACTCCTCCTTCTTTTTACTGATCGCCTGTCTGTTAAGTTCACGCAGATATCCTTTCAGATCCTCTTCTTCTATTCTTTCTTTCTTCTTCATCTCCACTACCTTATCATACGGTTCGATCAATGTCTTCTCATAATAATCGGATAGATCATCATATCCTTTGTCCTTTGCATACTCGCTTCTGACCTTTATGACATCATCAAGAATATCTCTGGCCAATTCAGGAATGCCGCTGCATGCTTCTAAAAGAGATATAGCGAATGACTCGGCAAGAAGTTCACTATCAGTACTCTCTGAGACCAGGACAATGTTCTCTTCGTCTTCCGCATATCCGCAGAACAACCCGCCATGTTCATTCCTCTTACAATAAGAGAAGACCAATGGTACTGCATTGTATGCCTTTGCAGTCCTTTTAATTGCCCTGATCACAGGATCATCATCACCTTTCATACCGGCAGATAATAATCTCTGTGGTAACGAAGTAGGTGTAGGATTGGATTTGGCATGATGATAACTCATATTCACTCCTCCTTCATCTCGATCCAAACATCATCATACGGCCACTCGGCATCATACGAAGGCAGCTGGATCTTGTTGTTCTCCTCCAGGTCATAGATATAAACCTTATTCACACTGGCCTCTGCGACACGCATAGCGCCATAGAAGAACGCCACGGTGAACATCTTATTCTTGGTGTTGTAATTCACCTTGACCTTATCGGCACGGACGGCTATCATGCGTATGTCATCGGCTTCACCGAAGTCGAGACAGATTTCACAGTTGTACAGTTCACCATGCTGATAGATCGAACATTTCATCACTCTATCAGTTCCCATAGATATCCCTCTTCTTATCCTTCTCCATCTCCTGTGAATATGATTTGAACATAACAGAGAAGTAAGTATACATCAGGATCAGCTCATCGTTGCTGACCTTGATCTTCCTTCCGTCAACATCCAGAACATATCCGCTCCTGTACTTCCTAGGAAGCACGGTCATCTTCTTTCCTTCATACACAATTCCATCATCGATCAATTCCAATCCGCTCATGTTATCACTCTCTCTCCTGTTCTATTGCATTCAATATCCTGTATATCGAATCTTCATAGGCTATGACACAGGATGTCTTCATAGTCTTCATATCCGGAAATCTATTCATCTCTGGAGAACGAGCTACGATGTATGTGTTACTGAACAGGTACATCTTCAGTTCATCATCCAAGGATTTCAATCCCCTGCCTGTATATATTACGCCTCCGTATCCATACTTCTTATCACCATTCTTCTGAATATAGATCAAAGATAAAGAACGTGCATCTTCCTGTATACCATCGATATTGTACGCAGTAAGATTATCCGTACCTTTATCCGGACTGAATTCAAAATTGGTATTTTTCATTCTATCCATGATCAATGTCATCCCAGGCATATCATCGGAGAATGTTATGTCCGGATGATACTGACATCCGATTGTGAACGCATCATCATACAATTTGACCCTATCTTTATACTCAGAGAAAGAAGCATCATTACATACATGTGCATCTGCACCGAATAGATAATCGGTCACATACGTACCTTCATGGATATGCTGAAGGAATTCGTGGATGTTATGGTTCAGCATGACGCTGCTTATACCGATGAATGGTTTATTCACAACCGCAGAGATACGACCATCACCAGTCGAGAATAGATGTTCTTCCAATGGCGTGAAAGAATACTCGACACGAACGGGATCCTTGAAAAAATCATCATGTTCAATCCTTGTCTTATCCCTGTAGTATATATCATTCAATTCTAACAAGTCCATACGCATCACCTCTGTGAGTCAAGTGTCATTCCCTCGGTACCGACAGTCCTCATGGATACACTGTCAAGTGTACATTCATCACCGAACTCATCAGTGAAGTACAGTGTCAGCACCATATTCTTGAGGACAGCACGCGATACCACTCCGAGCACGAGCCGAGGCTCTCTGTTCATCACGGTGATATACGCCCTGTAGATGAGTCCGTCATGTACCATGACCGGGTGCGATATGACATCGAAGTACATGTCACCTCCAACACCTATGAACAGTTTACGAAGATCATCGCACATCTGTACGGGATCGACATCGGTCATGCACTCCCAAGGATCTCTGATGACATTGACCAAGAGTTTGCAAGTCACAGCTGGCACATAGTACATACGACATACCTCAATGAGATAACATATATAGTATGCATATACACTATATAACAGTTAGTGTTTCATTATCACCACTGACTCACCAGGCACCAGATATGTACAGACCTGACATTCCTCACAGTCTCCCTGACATACGTATGCATCCTCGGGCACATCGTATGTCCGCTCCTTATCCTGGAAGTAACAGCAGCCGTACTTCTCCTTCAGCTCATCTGAAGGAACACACGGCGGCCACACCGACAGGATGATCGTGAGGTTCTTCGGCAGCTCACCTTCATACGAAGCAAGGATGCCGAACTGCTTGGTGAATGCCCAGAAGCTAACGTCCGGATTGTGCTGCGCGATGAGCACCATGTTATCGATGAACCATGGAGCAGGGATATCTCCGCCGACGAACCACCTGAAGAGATCAGGCTTCTTCTTCCTGATGGCAGCATCGATATCACTGACGAACTCGGTGCCCCAATACTTCTGAAGCAGTTCCCAATTATTATCCCAGCTTGCTTTGACAGTAGGATAGAGCTTGCACATCTTCAGTGCATAGCACAATCCTTCCTTGAAGCAAGGCACACCTTTGGCACATGTGACTCCTGGAGGAAGGGAAAAGGACATCACCCTCCCCATCTTCCTGTTGCCCATACTCAGCACGAAATCATGATCCGTATGATATGCTGCCTCTTGCTTCCATTCTCTGTCCTTTATATATACCATTCACTCACTCTCCTTTATCTCATCGAAATGTCCTGTCCTCTCATCATATCCTTTGAGCATCACACTATCCATATTGAAATAGATTCTGAGCTCATGATTCCTTTTATCATGTGCTGAAAGATATTCCTTCAGCCAGTCCATCATACACTCTGCTGTGAAGAACAGACGGCATCCGTCGATATATCTTCCGTGCACAGAGTACACATCGCGAAGCTCGAAACGTTCCTTGTCCTTCTCGTTGAGTTCCTTCGGAGAATATCCCGGACATTTTCCATAGGAATTCAGAATGATATTGTCATTGGAATCCATATCTTCCTCCTCCCAAACCCTGTCACATCCATCGCTGATCTTCACAGGACCACCAAAGTCTTGATAGAAATGTCTGCATGTCGTACAATACGGGCTGTTCATTCACTCACTCTCCTTCTCATCTTCCTCATCCGCAAGCCTGCTGAGATCCTCATCATCCTTCGCAACCAATCTGGATACAAGTTCATTATATTCGGATACAATGAACTCATGCCCATTATCGCATCTTGCATGCCATCTGCTAAGCAGATCATCCCCCCACCATTCCTCATCAGGAGATCCCATATTGAGATGATCACTTCCGCAATACGGACACTTAAGATCCATTATCATCCATTCACTCTCCATATACCTTACGCAGAATTATCTCACGCATATCCCCACGACGATCCCAGATACTTTCAAAAAAATCATCCAGATTCTGCTGGATATAATCCTCCAGCAGCATATCCAGATCGTCTTTGTCTCTTTCATTCTCTTCCATATCCTCGATGATATCATCGACTACCCATTGAGTTATCTCATCATATACACTCATACCAATTCCTCCTTTCAATAATGATAATCCAATACAGCTCCTATGTATGCTTTCCTGCCTCCTCTCCTGACGAACTCATTGATGGTCTCCAGGCCATATGCATCACTGTAGAAGTAAATACCATACTCATCATCGTATGCATTCTTCATCAAGATGTACGGTGTGGTAAGCTTGAACTCCGATACGAAATCACCGAGAGTAGCTTCGGACAGTTCCTTCGCTCTCTTGATGAACTCATCATAGTGAGGCCTGAAGTACACAAGCTCACTATCGATAACGAACATGTTCTCCTTCTCATCATAATGCATGCCTGCACGTTCACCAGTACATCTGCATTTACTCAATGCTTCCTTTGGACCGGAGAGCATAGCATAATCAGCTATGTGCCAGAAGTATTCCGGCAAATCCTCGTCGGTGATCCAATCCTCGATACCGATAGGATTCTCTTCATCTATCTGATAGACTGTTGCATGCATGTTCATCCCTTCCTGTATTTCTCGATCAGCATCCTCTGTATAATCCTGGCAGCACCGAACTCACTGCGGTCATAGACATGCACACCATCGACCCAGAAGTCGAAGCCGACATCTATGCCTTCATAATCCGTGAAGATCCATCCGGAGATCAGCACACCATTCTCTTTGAGATACTCTATGACAGGTGTAAGCATAGTCACTGCATTATCATTGTGCAGCCATCCGACTATGTTGTCATCGAACTCCTCATCGAAGACAGCACAGTCCAGAAGCTCATCCGGCATATCCACGCCGCTGCCATCATAAGGACAACGGTCATAGAGAACGAGCTCTGTTTGTACACCGATATGATTATCGTCTGCATCAGTAGCATTTTCATAGATCTTGATGCCTGGCATATAATCCTCACAGTCATTGTTCTTGTAGTACTCGACAAGAAGTTTGTTCGTCTTAGCTACCTGGTCCTCAGGTATCACAAGCTCTGTAAGATGTCTGTTGTCATATCCCATATCATCACCTCACTCGAATCCAAATTCCTCTCCATCATTCGCACGAATGAAACCAGCTGCAAGCCTGCTGAGTGTCAACGGTTTGAAAAGAGATTCGACATCTCTTACATTCTTGCAGCTCCTTTTAACTAAGACCTCTAAAAGATGTACATACATGTAATGTACGGCATCCTCATATCCATGGTCGATCCAATCATCGATGTATCCATTACGTTTCTTAAATACATCAGAGATCATATCCTCTGCAAGAGAGTACATCTTATCACAGATATTCATCTTCATTGTAAATCCTCCTCCTCATCTACCCACTTGAATAGGAATCCATTGTAGTCGAAGTCCTCTCCCTCTTCAGGATCACCGACCTCATCCCACCATTCATCCTGCTCATACTCATCATAGATATCCAGCATGACAGTGTCGATACTGTGTCCATCCTCCAGAGCATCCCTGAACTTCCAGAGTATCTGTGACGCAGCATACACATCATTGACCCATCTCTCTATATCGATGGTGTCATAACAGTACTGTGTGTCACGAAGATACTCCCACATGTCCTGCTTAGTGGTGAACTCCTCATTATCATACATCCAATATCCCATACCATCACCTCAGTAACAGCTCCTCAGTTCCTCGATCTCATCATCTATTCTGTCACGGACAGTATAGCTGAGAGGATATTCCACCTGGTCAGAGCCCCAGTAACCTCTGACATACGAGTCGCGGGTCTCTATGTAGATGTTGGGCCCTCCCCATGCCACACAGATCTCCGCACCGAAGTAATCGCTGCCATCAAGAGATGTAAGTATCTTGATGCCGAGATTATCCTCGAAGAGATATTGGTACAGATCCTCATATCTCTCCTCATCATAATCCCCATCCTCATTCTCTATCTCATCCCTATCGACCATCTTGCCTTCCTCGTTGTCATAGACATATCCGGAAACGAAAAGGCCGAGTCTCTCAGCAATGTCCTTACACATCTCTTCCAATTCTTTCTTTGTATCTGACATACTTATCTCCTCCAATGAATGGTAAAGGCAGGCCAAAGCCCGCCTGTTTATTCTCAGGCCAACCTCACGGAGACCTTCGCTGTTCCCTTGACGAAGTGCACATACTTGTCACGGTCATCCTTGTCCAGATCAGCCACCGCGAGTTTGATCTTGGCAGCCTTCTTGTTCCAGATCTCCCTGTACTTCTCAGGCTCCTTGGTGATGAACTCCTCCTCATTCACAGCCTGGATGTACGGTTCGCTCACGGTGATGGTGCCGAGGGAGTTGGAATACTCCTTCTTCTTCTCCGCGGCATTGGCACGCAGCACGTTATTGCACACCTTGAGGACCTCGTCTGCCTTGGACTTCTCCATCAGCAGCACATAGTCGATGGCATCCTCGACGGATACATTCTCAGGATCGGCAAGGATCTTCTCACCGATCTTTCTCATCTGTTCATACTCTTTTGCTTTCATATTCATTCCTCCAATCTTACAATTGTCTTTCAATTCTTCTTTTTGTTCAGATACTTCTCATAATCTATGGGATGATAACCATACTCAAGATCGAATCCTACTCTCTCCAGGACCATGGTGACCGTGATGAACTCACGCTTGCATCCGCAGGCATAGATCTTCCTCATCATTATAGAAGGTGTATTGTTGATCACCGTCTCCAACATGTATGTACTAGGCTGATCGCTTGTACTATATGCTTCAAAGCCCATTATCTCATCACACTTCCTGCAATAATGAAGGATCACATCCGGCATGTACGAATCATCATGATCCAGAAAGATACGGACATCATCAGTACATAATGTATCAAGGTCATCGATGACATTATAGAAGTGATGTGTCTCCTGCATCTGCTTCATCATCTCTTTCAGTTCTTCCTTTGTGTAACCTTCAGTCATAATAGTCTATCCCCCTCCTCTTCGGCATTCTCACCTTGTCTGAATGGATATCACATGCAGGAATCTGCTCCCACTGATATCCTCCGACAGAGAAACTCAGATACCTATCCTTCTCAGGCTTCTTCAACTCCTCACCTATCCTGTGATACAGCTCAGGCAATGCTTCCATGACAGCCAGATCAGTCTCCGCAATACCGCGAATATAATCCAGCTCATCATCAAGATTGTCCTCATCCCAATCCTCTCCCTCAAGGACAGGCTCATAGAGATCACAGGTATCGCAGCCAACTATCTCTCCGTCATGGACATGGAACCACTCGGAGAAATCATCAGCCTCTGTGATGCACCACATAGATACTCCAAGCTCCTTGGACAGGAAAGGAAGCGTGACGAACACACTGTCCATACCAGGTTTCCAAGACATGATCTTGACATGATCATTGGCATCCTTATCATTCAGCCAAGCATGAGATGACCATGCCACATCCCCCTGTATGTTGATACAGTAGATGTCACTGCCATCCTTATCAGTGGTCTTCACCATGGGTTCCTCACTGCATTCCCTCACACGATAGATGTGGAACTGAGGATCCTCATACTTCATTATACTGACAAGTCTATCCAATGCTTCAGCAGACTTCGATGCAGCCTGCATCCAATAGAAACAACAGTTGGCCATGGTATCACTCCGAACTTATGATCTTATACTCAGGTCTCTTCTTCAGCATCTCATCGATGTTACCTGCCAGGTCACCGACTATGGAACCGAACACTGCCATCCTGAGCATAGCTTCCTCCCCACCGTTGAGGATATCCTCGCGCAGTTTCAGAGACTGTCTGTCCAGATCATTGACAGGCTCTTCGACATTGCAGATGTATTCAGAGATGATCGCTGCCTGCGTCAGTATCTTCAGGAACTTATGCTTCTCATAGTCACTGAGATTGAGCACTTCTTCCAACACATTCTCCGGATCTTTCTTCTCCTGTTTCTCCTTATATCTCTTTGCCATTCTATCACCTCAATTATAGTACCATCCATCTGGTGTGTCCTCTGTGATCTCATCCCAGGGAAGATGCTTGGCAGAATAACATGTACCAGCATCTATCATCGGAGTGAGGTCGGAAGGAGGATATAACTTCCTGAATTGTTCAAAGGTATATTCCATCTCATACTGTTGTACATCTCCTTCATAATCCATAACAAGGTCGAGCCTATCTTCTGCTTCCAAGAATTTTTTCATAGAAATATAACACCCAGTGAATTCCGTGACAACGACATCGGCATCGACCTCGTTACCATCCTCATCCTCACATGTACGACCAGCCTCATAAGCATCCCAGATATATTCCTCAGGATGAATGTATCTACCCTCCTCATGGGTCTCAATTAAATAATAATCATGACCCATAAGTTTCCTGATATCATCATACTCATCAGACATCTACCTTACCTCCTGTCAGTATCTTTGCATACTCATCTGCTTCTATCTGACATCCTTTGCCATGAAACTCAAAGAGTCTCCCCTCGAAGAACTCATGGCCGCAACCATAACATCTGCACGCGGTCCACGCCCAGATGCCTCTGCTGTCCACAGTCATGTTCACCACATTCCCCTGAACATATCTTTCATCTCCGCATTCAGGACACTTGTATATCATTCTTCATCATCTCCTTCTTCAATGGTATTACTTTTTCTCCTCGTTGATTTCCAAACATACTCATCCACAAGCAGATCGTTATGACCGCAGTCACAGCATCTGGAGAACCAGACCACACGCAGTCCTTCATGTGTCACGATGTAATCTATGATCTTGTATTTGATCAGGATCCCACCGTCACATGCAGGACACGAGTCGTCATCCACAGGTGCCTCTTCGAAGCATGGACAGATGGTATCATCATCCATATCAAAAGGCATCCTCGGATCATCGATCATATCACAAGACCACACAGGAAGATCATCTCCCGTACATGTGGAAAAGGATCCAGGTGCAGGGGCATACTTACACCTGGCACATTGTTCCTCGGTCATGTTATCACCAGATCATCACAACGCCATCATTGTCAGCAGTGCTCTTGAAGAGCTCTGCAAGTTCTTCGACAGTATCCTTATCATCTTCGTCAGTCACAATATCAGTATCAAGAAGAGCAAAGAATGCCTTCGCGATATACTCACACTGTTCAGAAGAGAAGTCACCATCGCAATCGGAATGATCAACAAAGGATCTGATACCGAATACATGTTCTCCTTCAAGAGAATCCATGAACTCTCTGTATCTTTTATCTACTTCATCGAGTTCCTTCTCTGTACGATCAGGTCTGATATCATTCATGATCTTTAGATACTGTGCCAGCACATCCTCTCCAAGCATACGCATGAGGTATCTTCTGAACTTATGTACGCCATGATAACTCATACGTACATCTCCATTAGGTATCAACGATTCAAATGCTGCTCCCATATTCATTCCTCCACTATCTTTTCCCATCCAGTCGATTCGAATTCCTCTTCAATCTTTGCCTTATCATATTCACAATCAGGACACCAGGTATCCCATATGATTGTGATACGATGATTGCCTTCCGGATTCCAATCCGAGATATCAGACTTCTGCAGATCTGCTCCGCACTTAGGACACTCCATACTCATTCCTCCTTCTTGAAATAGTCAACGATCATCTGGTACTGTTCATCTACCCCATCACCAGGTATCAATGCGATGAGTGTACGCACTCCTTGATAAAGAGAATCATCTTCCTCATACTCCATCTCATCCTTATCAAGATCCATATCAGGCATTGCTAGATAGGTATAGAACTGACTGAGATCATACACCAGCTTGGTATGATCCCTGACGAATTGTGACAGATCGCACACAGCACCATCACGAGTCAGCTTGACGACATCGATGTGCTTCATGAGCTCGGCTATCGCCTGATCATATACATCATCGTAATCATCAGGAAGTTCCAGATAGACCTCGACATCATAGACATCATCACATATATCCCTGCCAGCAACTCCGCCAAGGATCCTACTGTACATGAACAGTTCATAGGCATTAATATGAGCAAGTTTCGCTCTATAGATATTCATGTCCTCTTTATACTCTGCAAGTGTAACCATGTTCATCCCTCGATGTACATAACGAAACCCATCACATCCTCTATGCCTGCATCAGCGAACTTCTGACAAAGACTATCTTTCACCTCTTCATCAGCAGGCATGTAACTGTTGTAGAAGAAACGTCCATAGAATCCCTGAAGGTTCTGTGCACAGTATCTCATTATCTCTTCATACTTCTCTCTATACTGGTTCAATCTATCACCTCATATACATTGTAAAAGGTTTGAGTAAATGGTTTAGATAGAGGATCACTCCTCTTCTCTCTTCTGGTTCTTCAGTACATCGAACGTGTAGAGATAACCGGCAGGCTCATTGATGACACCATTGTCGATCATGTTCTTGTAGATCCTATCCTGGAACTTCTTAAGCACCTTGACATGCTCGAGTGCAGGCTCATGGTTATACCTGGCTTTGATCTGTACCATCTTACCAGTCCTCGGATTGATCTCCACGGTATCGATAGGAGTATCATCGTTCTTCATCCTGAGAGATGCGATCCAGCACTGTCCGTTCGCTGTCTTGCCTGCGTAATCGCACGAAGCCAGACAGTTACCCTGAGCAGTTGCCTCATCCAGATACTCCTTCACACTTGTGAACACATGCAGGACATACTTGTCATCCTTGAGCTCACAGTACTTGACTGCATCGATGGTCGCAAGCTTCAGCTTATCCTCTTCTTTGAACTGAGAGTAGGTGCTGTACTTGTCACACATGATGTCGTGTGCCTCCTGAAGATGCTCGGGATATTTGTCCGAGACCTTCTTGAAGTACAACAGACACGATGTGATGTAGTCTGCCCACAACTGAAGATAGTTATTCAGGTTCTTTCCCAGTCCGACACACGTTGCCTGCAGGATGAAATCCCAGAACCTGTTCTTCTCCAGGTTGAGAAGCTTCTCTCTCATGGTATCATTGGGTGCATGCTTTGTAAGGTTGAGGGACAGCGTCGTGTACGAACTGTTGTATCCGTATCCTCTCCTGGAATAATCATTGAAGTTCCCTCTTCCTTCCAGGTATCTCTCCACATCGATGGTGAATAATGAGTTGAGTCTGTCATATGATATGCCCGAGAGCTTGGAGTTGCTCGCATAATCCTCCATGCATCTGATAGCAAAGGGTTCATCATACCTGTTGGCAAGGATGAGGAATGCCTTGAACAGATCCATGTTGATACACTTGGCTCCATAGTCATTCCCTTCACCACCGCGTCTGAAGAAGATATTGTTCTTCGCCTTCTGCTGTACCATGGCACCATTCTTCATGTTGATCTCCACAGCTTTTCTGAACATCTTCAGATGGATGTTATCATCATTGATGCCTGCACATCCATCCGTGCGAACAAGCTCGAACTCTCCCACATCCTCATTGAACCTACGCTCCATGCCAGGAGAGTATACCTTCTTCAGGAAGTCAAGGCTGCATCTGCTGTAGCTTCCGTCATTCTCCTTGAAGAACCAAGGAAGATTGTAATCAGACTCACGTCCCCACCCGGTACCTTCCTCAGAATCCACCCAGGAATATACCATCTCGAGATTGATGATTCCCATCTTCATGTGCTCGATGAATACGGGATGCTCGATCATGAACATGAAACACCTGATGAATCTGTTGTCACCATTGGTCTTGTACAGCCTGGGCACAGACTCACAGACAGCTCCGGTCTTACTGTCCACCACATCGTATGTACCATTGTCGAAGAACTCACTGTGCGACAGACCATTGAGGAATGTCTTCAGGATGTTCTCATCGATTGCGATGTACTTCCCCTTCTCCTGGATAAAACAGATGGGTGATCCATCCTCATTCTTCTGAGACAGATAACACACAAGCTTCATTGTCTCCTTGCCGGACACCTTCTTGGTGATGACGAAGTCGATCCCGCTGACCTCCGACTCATACGCGTAGGTCGTTACCTTCTTATCTTTCTTCACGATGACATCCTTGGTGCCGACTCCATTAGCCTTCATTCCATTGAGCATCGCTTTCATATTATCTCCGAAATCAGTCATACTTAGACCTCCAATACTTTCTCTAAACAAATGTAAAAGGTTTGGATAAAGGGTTTAGGTAAAAGGTTTAGTCAAGGTATATCCATGGTCTCCCATTGGACTGTCAGTTCTTGATGACGGACTTCTGATATGCTGCCAGTACATCCTGGAGCACCACGACCATGTCACCTATCGCTTTCTTCATAGGCTTAGTGTCATAGTCACTGCACTCCTTCTCCATGAAGTCCACCACCGCAGTGCCTGCATTGATGTTCTCCATCAGAGTCTTGCTGATAGCAGCCAGACTCTCCTTGGGAAGATCATTCAGACCAGGCATCAATAGTCATCCTCCTCATCATCTTCGTAATCATCATCATCCTCATCATCGTCATCACAGACTCCGAACATCTCCTCCATGAGTTCCTCACGAGAGACGATGTCATCCCTGAACTTCTGCTCATCCGCATCCGACATGATGTCCATGGACTTGATGACCATGCCGACAGCCGACTCGAAGCCTGCAGCCAGTGCCATCTTCACCATGTTCATCGCATCCTGCTTGGTCTTGATGAGCTCGAGCTCATTCTCCAGAAGTCCGAAGGCGGAGGGAACTGCACCGATACAAACCCAGCTCTTCTTTCCCTGTCTTGCCCTCTCTTCATCGCACGAGTAGACTGAGATGTCATAGGTGACACACTTGACATCCTTGCCGAGAAGTCTCTTGGTGCCGTACTTCATCCCTTCCACGGTGATGACAGCAGGCTCATCCTTCTTATCCTTGAGATCCACCTTGCACATGTATGCACCGCACACCACATCGAGGACGTCCTCATTCGCTTCATTCACAATCTTCTTCATAACATCTGCATATCCTGCCATGTTCTATTCTCCTTTTTCAATTATATTTAAAACGTTTAATTAAACAGTTGAGATATCATATACATATATAGTATATAACATCTATCATTACGATAAGATCACTCCCTCTCGGGATCGATCTCACCGCGAATGACCTTCCATCTCACACGCACCACTCTGTCATCCGGATAATCATCCGGAGATATGAGAGGCTCACCCATCTTCTCCTTACCTATCTTCCAGGCATCGGACAGACATTCGATCCCATCCTCTTCAGTCAGGTCGATGCGCTCCACAGTCTTACGATAGATATGATACTCCTTCATACTATCACCCATGATACTTGAAGTCAAGATCATTGTAGTTGTTCGCATGATTCCGGACAAGCGTCACAAGAACGACGGACACACGGTTGCATACATCATGATCCTTCACTCCGTAATCCTGTGAAATCACGAAGGATATCTCCTGATACACCTGCATCATATTGCCTTCGTTCTGCATGATGCTGTCCTTTATCCTGGAGAAGTACAGACCGAACGTTTGCTCACTCGAGGTGATGGACTCCAGCAGATTGCTGCATGCTTTCTCTTTCTTTTTCTTTCCGAACATCTTACTCCTTCCTCAGACTCTCTATCTTTCCTCCGTCCTTCTTCATCAGGTAATCTGCAAGTGCAAAGACCTGATCGATCCTGTCATAGGCAGGCTTGGTATCATCCACCTTGGGCAAGGGATTGAATCCTCTGCCTGCCGCACGCTCACGCTTGATCACAGCGACACGTCTCTCTGCACCTATTTGGAGCATGGTCTTCTCCTTATCCTCAAGACAATCGATGATCCTCTTCAGGTTATCACTGCCCTTCTTGGTGATGGTGATGAGAGTGTTGATAGTATCATCGAAGTTCGGCTCGGTGATCCATCCGCTATTGGATAGCAATGTAAGCGGCCTGATGATCTCCCTCTTTTCAGGCTTGTTGGCCCTAGTAGGATAGTTCATGGTGATCAGTATCTCACCAATAGTAACTCCATCCACCATGCCGGCGATGGTACAAAGGAGTATCACTCTCTTAGCGTTGAACATCTCCGATCCAAGCATCGTCACACCCTTGGATGAGAACAGCACCTCACCCTCCGGCGTATCGAATGAGTCCTTGCCGATCACGAAGCCATCAGCAGACCATGCATTCTCTGTTACTTCACCTTTCAGTTTGTTCATATGTTCTGCGAACGCAGGATTGAACTCACTCGGTTCCTCCTTCGTGACATTCCCATATGCCAGACTGAGCTCGTCCCTATGTACCTGGAACAAACTCTTCTTCGTCTTCGTAGGTATTCTTCCTCTCTTTTCTCCCATATCTTTTTCATCTCCTGTTCAAGATATCAAATGGTTTGGTAAATCGTTTGGTCACTCATTCTTCCTGAATGATGTGAGCTTCATTCAGCAGATCATACAATTCGAATAGGACCCACCTGCGGATATCATCGATAGCCTTACGCATGAACAGACCATTATTATGATACACAGTGACCGCATGTGATTCATTCGCGGGAATGATCTTCTTCCTCAGAGGAGGTCTGTATCTATACTGTGCTTCCTCTGCTCTCACCTGAGTCTCCAGGTCATTATCATTCAGACGACCGCCGTTGAATAAGATGTGCATCTCACGGCGGCATTTGTTCCCGCTCATATTACTGAGCCTGACATCCTCAGTCTCCGGAGTGACGTTCAACCACCTGGCAAGTTCATTGGGTGCACCACTGAGGATCTCATCGAACATCTTATTGCGTGCCTTCCCCATAATATCCAATGTAAGATGCACAGAGATCATACTTCTCGCATCTTCATCAGGTGTATTCCACAACCAACCTCTTCCGAAATGTACAGCAACATCCGCAGCGTACCCTGTCTCAGATATCTGGAACCTATCACAGATATAATTTCCCATATCAATCACTCATTCCTTCTCCCATCTTTCTTTCATCTCTTCAATTACTTTCTTTTCATCATCCATTCATTCAACCTTCTCAAAATGATATCCTTTAACAGCCTTTGCTGTTCCATTTAAATATCTTATCAAATATGATTTCGAAATATCCATACATTCACATACAGATTTTATTGTATCATATATTATTCCAGTCTCCTTACATAATATCTTTACGCCATATGTCCTGGTTCTTCTTTCAAATCTTTGATCTTTGCATTGTGCTTCATAGTCTTTTATAATCTGCAGAATCATATCACTGTCTTCTAGATACTGTACATCATATGGAAACCAATGACAACCACCGGCTGTATGTGCATTCTTTTTAAACCTTAAGGCACAAGAGATCTGTGCATTGGTACACTTCATATCTTCTGCAGCTTTGGTTATAGAATCATATACCTTTTTTGTTTCAAGACAGATTATCTTTCTCTTCATGAAACATGGACTCGTCCCATCAGGGTATCTCTTATGAGTCTCTTTCATTCTCCTTGATAACTTGATACGATAATCAGGATGAGATTCGATGTACATCTTAAAAGATGCTCCGACTCTCTTTGCAACATCAGGGTCCAACATAGGAGCATTATGATTACCCACAAGTTGATTATATCCATTTGGAATCAAAGCATTGAATCTATTGATACAATAATCCTCTGCATCATTTAAGAATTCAAGCTTAGGTTCTGAAAGTATATCAACTTTAAAAGATGCACCTGACCTTATGACCTTATCAACAATCATAGTTTTACTTACATGAGACAGTAATCTTTTCTTTACTGTATACCTTGTTTGTCCGATGTATCTCTTTCCATTCCTGAATGTATACATATAGATAAACCCGCATCCTTCCTTAGGTTTACGATTCAGTTCAGGATCAGAGAGATCGCAATTGATACGCCTCTTCACCACGCGCTTCTCGGTACGCGGCTTCTGTTTCTTTGAGGACAAGATATCACCTCAGAATCTATACAC
>OCTX012286178.1_pt1 | contig 39825 bp, 30 predicted proteins | sample 1539691 | NCBI WGS metagenome assembly OCTX01 (sample SAMN02144231, study PRJEB22623) | gut metagenome | biome: sheep rumen | host: Ovis aries | place: New Zealand
ATGCCGCCTCTTCCCGACTTTTTCAACAAAAACGTTCTTCGGTTACGGAGAACGTTTTTTATTTAGTGACGTAGGGTTCTGAGCCAAATGTCGCCTCTTCCCGACATATTTTGTCAGCATGGTTTTTATGTTATTCCACGAGCAGATTTAGTTACAAGACGCCCCACGGGGCGTCTCTACTGGCAAAAGGAGAAAGATACGAAAAAAATTGAGATCAACCAAAATCAAAATAGCAGAATAAATCGTGAATCGAAAATATCTTGTCACGTCCTCCCAGTACGGCGGCGGTTATATATCACCATGATTTCGCGGTAGGCCCGTTGTCCTGCACTTGGATTTTTGAGTGCAGAGAGCCCGACAGCCCATAAGCGGACAGCGAGATTCATGTCATGCTGCGGGTTGTAACGTCCCTGGATGGTGTTGAACATCTCGATGGACTTTTCTCGATTGGCACGGTCAGCATTCGTAAACTTCCTGTGCCCCACGATTTTATTACATTCGCTGACGAGAACGGGTGAGATCTGCAGGATTCCCAGATACTGTCCGTTCCTTGCATTGGGATTTTGTTTGCTCTCATGCTGTGCAATCGACCAGATGAGGTCGTTCCACTCTGAATCCGAGGCTTTCTGAGCATCCACAGTCAAAAAAAGACATAGGAAACTGAAAGCCAGCAACAATACTTTCATTTTCATTCAATACGTAATTTTTGAAATTCGTGACACCATCACGGATACGAATTTCTGTTAACATTCATTCAATTCGAGTGCAAAGTTACGGATTTTTTTGAAAATAAGCAAATTAACAACAAAGAATCTCCATTTCAGCCCTCGCCCCACAATCGCAAAAAAAATCCTGCAGACAGCCTATTCACTGTCTGCAGGATAGTCAAAGACTTGAGAAAGGGTCTATCTGAATATAGCCTTCTTGCCGTTTCCGTTCACGAAGATGCCCTTCGTCGGCTTGTCCACTCTCTGCCCTGCCAGGTTGTACCATACGTCGTTCAGTGCAGGATCTTCCTTGCGTACTGTCTCGATGTCGGTCGACTCGTCTTCCTCATCCATCTCGTCGTTCATCGGCTTCACCTGACCAGACGTGTACGTGTAGGAGGCTGATGCCGGAAGACATCCGTCGTAGCTTGCAGTCACGGTCAGCGTACCGTTCTGAGTAAACGTGAAGGTATTGCCACCAACTACCTGAGAGTCAGACTCCTCGGTAATGACAACCTTGATGTTGTCGAGCTTCAACGATGAGTCGGCACGAGGCGACACATAGTAGAATCCGTAGAAGTCAGGACTGGTTCCGGCAGGAAGCACGAAGGTTCCGTTGGTGCCGTTGGAGATTGAGTAGTTCACGGTACCAGTCGAGCGGTCTACAGTCAGCTTGTAGTGATACCAAGCGCCGGATGCCAGGTTCGTGGTCTGGTTGCCCTGGTTCAGGGTGTACGTGGTCGAGGCCTTACCGCCGTTCACAAGCTCAAACAGATAGTTGGCCCCGCCGTTCTTGTAAGCGTACTGATCCCACTGATTCCAGTTTCCAGGAAGGGCACCGCCCTTGGTCATCACGCAAAGCTCCGTCTGCTCGTTGTAACGCGAGGTGTAAGCCAGGGCCGCGTCGAATTCCACGGTATAAACCTTTGCAGCCGCCAGGTTCACGTCTATCGTGGAGTATGCGTAGCGGGTACGTCCGCTGTTGCTGTAGCGGAAATACTTTCCGTAGGTAGCGTCTCCGCTTACCAGGCTCATGTTGCCCGGGTCGAGAGCAGTCCAGCCGCTCACACCGTTCAGACTCTCGTGGTTCTGCGTATAGACGGTCTGAGCCGAAGAGTTCTTATAAACCTTGATGTTGTCAAGCTTAAATGTGGAGTAATAACGTCCTGCTACGAGGTAGAAGCCAGAGAATGCTCCGCTGCTGCCCGACGGCAGGTTGTATGTGCCGCCGCTGCCATTGCTGATGCTCCATTTCACCGTGCCTGCCCCCTGGCTGACCACAAGCTTGTAGTGGTACCATGTTCCGCTGCCAAGATTCGTAGTCGTAGACGTGCCGTTCACAGAATAGGTCGTGCTGTTCTTTCCTGCAGTGACGTCGAAGAGCATGTTGCGGTTGCCGTTGATGGCCGCGTAGTTGTCCCATACATTGGTAGGCATCACTCCGTTCTGGCTCATCACGCAGAACTCCACTCCGTCGGTGTTGCCAGACTTGATTGCCAGGTCGAACTCGATGGTATAGTCGTTCCACGGGCTGACGTTCACTCCAGACGGCTTGGTGTAAGCATAACGGGTGTTTGTGCGCTGAGTGTCAATGTAGAAGTACTTGCCGTAACCTCCGTCACCGCTTCCGATGCTCATAGCCGCGCCAGGTGTGGTCCATCCGCTGACAGCTGACGCGTTCTCATAGTTCTCGCTGTAGCCGCTTCCGTTCGCACCTCCGGCACTGCCGATAGTGACGGGACTGGTGTTGCCATAACTGTCAGTGAAAGTGGCACTCAATGCCGGGGTGGCAGTACGTCCATTGTAAGTGAACGGCTGAGGTGTGACGGTCACCACGGGATATCCGTTGCTCCAGTCAGTCTGTGCAATGTCCGGCTCAGCACATTCACCGATTTCTCCGCTGCCGATCTTCAGCCAGAGTCCACCCTGCTTGTGTGCCAGCGTATAGGTGTAGCCACCGAGTCCTTCCACGATGATGTCGGAGAGGCTTCCCTCAACTTGTCCGAGGTTGCCGAGATAATAGAGTCCGTTGTTGAGCGTGCCATGAGTGTTGAACTCAAACACAGGTGCGAGGTAACGAGGTCCGAAGCTGGTCCAGTTGTCACCTGTCTTTCGGTCGATGATGAGCTTTGTCATGTTCAGACGGTCAGCAGAATAGTCGCTGTTCACGTCGATCTTCACCCGTGAACCATATTTCAGGTCCAAGATCGTTGTGGTGAGGCTTCCGCTATGGTTCTGTCCTCCAGGAATCAGGGTGGATCCATAGAGCATCTGTATGCCTCCTCCGAATGTTCCGCCGTCGGAGTTCAGTGTGGTGAAGCGGTTCATGAACACCGGGCTGCTGCTGAGTGTTCCGTTGAAATTCACGGCACCAGCCCAGATGTCGGTCCGTCCCGTGTAGGCCAGGGTCTTCTTCGATATGTTCAGTGTGCCCTTGCCTTGCTTGACGAAACTCATCGGACCTTCCAGACCGGCGTCATTGGTCGTGAAGTTCAGCGTGTGCGTCATCGTGAAATGGCCGATGTTGTTATTGTTGTTGTTGCCTTCAGTCAGGGTCGGCACGTGCATCACGAGCAGTCGTGGAGCCACGCGGCCAGACACGCTGTAAGTGTTGTCGGTGAATCCGAATGTCAGGAGGTCCTTGCCGTTCAGCGACGAATTCATCGTGCTGCCAGAATAGACGACGGTCCGGTCCTGCAGTGTCAGTGGTGGAGGCGCCTGTGTGAAGCCCTCGAGCTCACCCATGAAGTAGCTGAGGTGAGGCGGCTGGTTGTATGCGTGCATCTGCCACACCATGGCCTGTCGGTACTGATGGTCGTACCACAGCGACGGCATACTGTGGCTGGTGTACATTCCGCTCGTGTAGATTCGTACGTTGCTTCCGCAGCGCATCACAATCTCCTCACGCCAGTCGCCGATGAGGTCGCCCTGGAAGCAAGGGTGGTTCTTCGTCCAGTTGTTCGTGTTACATCCAGATGATGTGAACAGTCGGCCCGTTCCAGGCTTCTCTATCTTGCAGTCGCGCTCAGTGCCTGGAGAGTTGAACACCTCAGAGAGGAGGTCTCCGTCCCAGTAGATTCGGAAGTTCAGGTCGCCCCAAGCAATGAAGCTGTCGCCACTGTAGGCGGGTATGTCCTTGTCTTTCACACAGCTGATCATACCGGTCTGTGTTGACCTTCCCGTGGCACCGGGATAGGTGTTGGAGAAGTTGGCGCAAAGCGCACGTCCGTCATCATTCGAGCTGGTGCGTCGCACATACATCTGGCTGGTGGTCGCGTTACGGTAGTTCATGCATGGTTCTTCTTCGTTGCAGGCGAAAATCTCCAGGCCTTCACGATAGGGGTCGAAATCGGAGCAGTGGAGGGCGTCGCCATGGCCAAGTCCAGTGGTCGACAGGCCTTTGCCGTTGTCGTCTATCACCATCGATCCATATACAATCTCGTCCCTTCCGTCTTCGTCAACGTCGGCGATGCAGTAGTTGTGGTTGCCGTTGCCATACCATGGGTCGTTCCAACCGCCGTTGTTCTCCCATCTCCATTTTTGGGTGAGCTGGTGGGTAGAGGGGTCTATGTCGTAAGCAATCATCTTATGCCGGGTGTAGATGCCACGTGCCAGGAAGAGGCTCGCCTTACGTCCGTTCAGCACGGGAGCTCCGAAGAAATACTTGCTGGAACGGTGTCCGTAGTTGTCGCCCCATGCGCCTGCACTCTCTCTTGCCAACGGATAGTCGATGACCCAATATGGCTGTCCGGTGTCTCCGTTCATATATATAAGGTATTCGGCGCCGGTGTTGGTATACGTCATGTTGGCAGTGTGTGTCACGCTGTTTCGGGTGTTCACACCTTTCGTTCCGATTCGGTAAGGATAAGGTGTTCGGCTGCCGCCACGTGCCCACCACACGAACATGTCGTCTGCTCCACGCAGCACAACTTCAGCCTTGCCGTCCTCGTCCCAGTCGTATGCGATGATATTCAGCTCGTGGCTTCCACCGCTTACCATGTTCGGTCCGACGTCAATCCACCACAACAACTTCGTCTCTCCGGTCTGCCAGTTGATGTCGTATGCGTCGATGCGGTCATGCTCCTGGATGTTGTATGCGAAATTGCTGCCTGAGTCCACGGTGTTCAGACGCTTGATGATCATCTCCAGCTGTCCGTCTCCGTCGAGGTCTGCAAACTCGGCGTCGTTGGGCACATAGTGGCTTGTGATGTCGTTTCCGCTTCCGTCTGTAATACGTGCCAAAGGCAGGTCGATATATCCAGTGGCACATCGGGTTGTGAGCTTGTACACATACTGAGTCCATGGTCGCTGAACAGCCGAACGCGCCTGCTCCACGCCATTCATCACCGCCGCCACCTGATACTGCGTGCCTGAAGGTGCATTGTTGTTGTCGGAATAGCAGGTTGTAGTCAGTCCGCCCGCGAGCAGCGAACCATTCTTGTAGAGGTTGTAGGTCACTCCGTAATACTCGTTGGCCAGACGTCGCCATGTCACCATGTTCGACGTGCTGCTTCCCGTGTTTCCGTCAGGTATGGCTACAAGACCGCGGTCGAGACGGTCCGTTTGTCGCTGAGCAAATGCAGTCATGCTGGAAAGCGCCAACAATGTCAATAAAAGTCCAAATTTCTTCATAATGATGCAATTGATTAAATAAATTAGTTAGTTAAGCGGCCATCGTGGCATCAGAGCTCTCAAGGTCAGCGTCTGTTTTATAAAAAAAGGTGTCAGTCTCGGGTGGATTATTATTTTGTCTCCACCCAGCTTCATTCATTTCATCAAAAACCGCCTTTCGGTTTTTTTAAGCGTCAAAATCACAATCATTATTGGGTGCAAATGTAACACATATCAGTAACAAATCGAACGGAAAAGCTCAGAAAAAGTTAAAATATGCAATATTCTCCATACAATTTGATAGAAAATCCATATTTTTTGTCCATTCCAACAATAGACTTTTACTTCTATTTCCATGAGCTTTTTAGGTATTATTTTTGTTTTTTTTCATGCCATTCCCTTCTCGTGGCTAAAATCCAAAATCAATCCGACATAATTTATAGAACACCCCTTAAATCATTTTCAACCTCAATTCAGCAAAAAAGGCGTCTATTTAGCCACCTCAAATATTAAAAAATGTTAATAACATCTACCGTTTTTTCATTTTTTTTGTAAATAATGCTAATTTCATTATCTTTGCGAACGAAAAAAGGTAAAATCAGCGAGAAAATTCGCATAGGGATGGGCTCAATAAACCAAATCCACTGTTATCAGACGTTTTTTGGGGGGAGCATTCAGCCACACTTGACAGAACCGACAACCTCCTGACTATTACTATCATTTATCCTGGAAAATAACCAAAACCTACTTACACCGACGAAATGGAAGCAATGAACAAAAGGAAACGGATGAAAACTTATATCTCAGTCCTGGTTTTCACCCTCCTGTGCCTTATACCATCTGTAGCGCAGAGCCAGAACACCGTATTGAAAAACAACCTGCTCTACGATGCCACGCTGTCGTTCAACCTCGGCGTGGAGACGAAGTTGGCACCTCATTGGTCTTTCGAGTTCAACGCCGGCTACAACCCATGGACATTCTCCAACGACAAGAAATGGAAGCACCTGATGGTGTCGCCACAAGTAAGATATTGGTTTAAGCGAAAAGATGAGGGCTCACACGTGGATGGCGACAAAATAGTTTATAGGGAGATTTACGACCCGAATACCGGCCGTACGCTGCATCAGGGCGTGATGACCCCCGATTCCTACGACATACCAGCCAGGTTCTTCACAGGATGGTTCGTGGGCGCCGACCTGGTCTACTCCCATTTCAATGCAGGAAACGTGAAGTTCCCGTTCGGTATGTACAAGAAAGTACGCAACCAGAGAATGCAGGGAAACCTCTATGCGGCGGGGCTGTTCTTCGGACACAGCTGGGAGCTCAACCACCGATGGAACTTGTCGGCAGACCTCGGACTCAATATCGGGTACTACCGTGCAAAGACCTACGAGTGCGGCAACTGCGGAACATACAAGGGAAGGGACGACGATGTGTTCCTCATGCCGAAGATGGGGGTCAACATCATCTACAAATTCGGTCAGAAACCAGAAAAACCGATTGAACCCTTGCGTATCAGGGATCCCAAGCCAGCAAATTACAAGCGTATGGCTGTGTTCTTGCCCACCCACGGCACCATTCACGACAACACCGGCAAGGCGGGAATGCTGGAAAAGGACAACCCTGTGCTTCAACATATCTCTCAGTACAAACCGTACGACAGTTCCAGAATACTGCGTAAGGAGAAAGGTGCACTCTACGTCTACTTCCCTCTCGACAAGACGGAACTGCGACGAGACTTCCGCGACAACGCACCGACTCTGGACCGAATCATCAGCATCGTGGACGAAGTACTTGCCGACTCCACTTCCGACGTGAAAATCATCCAAATCGTAGGCATGGCATCCATAGAAGGAGCCGAGTCGCACAACCAGCAGCTGGGCCAGGGACGTGCCGACGCCCTCAAAAACTACATCATCAGCCACTCCAACGCCACAGAGCCGCTCTTCGACGTGGCCAACGGAGGCGAGGCATGGAGCGAGTTCCGCGACCAGGTGAACGACGCGTCGTTCGACGGCAAGGCTGATATTCTCGCCATCATCGACGGCAGTGACAGTCCGGCAGTGAAAGAGAGGAAGATCAAGGCACTCAACAGTGGCAAGACTTACCAGTACTTGAAGGACAACCTCCTGAAGGACCAGCGAAACTCCGGATACATCCGAATATACTACGATTACGTCACCGACACCAACGCGCAAATCATCAAGCAGGCACAGCAACTCAACAAAAACAAACGGTACGACCAGGCACTCGAACTGCTCACCACCGTGCAGCACGACTCCCGTGCATGGAACGAGATGGGTATTGCATACTTCTTCCTCAAAAACAACGACAAAGCCCTCGAATACTTCAAACGCGGAGCCGACGCTGGCGACAACACAGCCAGAGGCAACTACGACAGACTCCAACAGACAATCAAGGAGAACGCTGAAGCCAAAGCCTACAACCAAAGGGCATGGGAATTCAACCAAAGCATAGGAAAAGCGTCCCTCAAACCCGAAGGTATAGAATGAGGCTCCAGAATCCCTGGGCATCCAGTTTCCCCTATAAGATCTAGAATTTCTAGAATATCTAGAACATCTAGAAAAACTAACTTCACTCTATACTCTCAACTTTAAACTCTAAACTAATAAGAATATTAACCATTTAAAAATTAACCATTATGAAGAAATTCTTATCTTACGCATTCGTAGGTGCCATCGCACTTGCAGGCGCAACGGTGGTTTCCTGCTCCAGCGATGACAGCGACGGACCGGCCAACCCCACTTTCAACGGTGAGACCGTGAAGACAGACTTCACAATCTCCCTGCCTAACAATGTAGTGAACACCCGTATGACTGACGCTATTACGCAGCAGGGACAGTCACTTGAAGCATTCCGAGGAATGGACAATATCAAATTGATTCCGTTCAGCAGCGCAATCGAAGGAACTTCTGCTAAAGCAGGTTCCATCATCTCTCTGGCAGAAATCGCTAAAACTGATTTGAAAGCAGGAAGCAACTCTAAGGTTTACATTGGTCAGACCGTTCCTGTTGGTACAACAAACTTCTTGTTCTATGCTAAGGCTATCGATAACACGGCTAACACAGCAATTTCTACTGCTGATGACAAGTTTAAGTTCGGTTCTCTTACTATTGCCAACCTAACGGAAGCAGGCTACACGAAAGCTTCTGATGTGACAATCTCTCATGATCATATCGTCACTTCTGAGGCTGCATGCGCTGGTAGTTCTAATGGTACAGGACTTATAACACTCTTAAACGCAGTTGCATCTGCTCAGGATGCCAATGGAAAAAAATGGTCTGCTGTAACGGCTACAGAAAACCAAGCTCTCTATGACTTGTACACAAACTTCTCAACATTGAAAACAGCTTCTTCATGGAGCGTGAAATCAGTTCTTGAGGATCTCTACAACTCATTGAACGACATGGCAAGCAATGAAAACAACAATGGATATGCCATCGCTAAGGCAATCCAAGATGCTATCAAGACTGGAGCAACTTACAACGAAACGGCCAAGGAACTGACCCTTAGAAGCGGAAACCGCACATACCCTGCTGACGTAAACCTTCCTGATGGAGCTGCACGCGTTTCATGGAGTGAAGGGGCTTTTGCTGCTGCTACCAGCATGGACTACAAGACTGGGGCATATAACGTAGCTAAGCTTACAGATTATGTATATCCTGCAAACCTTCAGTATTTTGTAAAGAGTCCTCTCAAAGCTGCCAGCGTTAAGATGACAGGATCTGATGACAAATATACGCAGGCTACTTGGCAAGCTGTTCTTGATGCATATACCGCTGCCGCAGGATATTCAACCACCGTTGTGGGAGCAACTCGCTCTGTGGCTATTACAGACCCGATACAGTATGCAGTAGGACGTCTTGAGGCACAAGTGAAGCTTGCATCGGATCCGTCTGAGACCAATATTTACTACGACAACAATGGAGAACCTGTAACCATCCCGACTGATGGATTTAAACTGACAGGTGTTCTTATTGGAAACCAGAAGGCGGCTAACTGGGATTATACTCAGAACACCGCAGCTCCAGCTTACACAATCTACGACAAAGCCATCAACGGCGACATCTTTGCAAAGAATGCCACTGCTGCCGGAACAAACTACACGCTGGCTCTCCAAACCAATGACGATGAGGCTATCTACGTAGCTCTTGAGTTCTCAAACGAAGGAGGAAAAGACTTCCAGGGAGCTGACGGTATCATCCCGGCAGGTGGAAAGTTCTATCTCGTTGGTGCACTCGAGCCTAAGAGCACTGATACCAACTATGGTGACGGCGCAGGAAAGACAAAGAGCGTATTCAAGCAGGACTTCACAACAAAGGCTACATTCACTATCAAGCCTGGTACTGCTGACAAAAACAACAACATTGGTTTTGGTACTGCAACTAACGGTATTCCTGACCTCCGCACTCCTCAGCTCGAGCTTGGACTCAGCGTTGACCTCCAGTGGCAGGCCGGCCTGACTTTCAATATTGAATTATAATTTTCCATATCTATATGAGTGTGTGCCTAAATAGCACACACTCATATTCCACATTTCTATCTCTAATCATCATAACCAGCTATCAGGATGAAAGTCAAGTTTATATATACCTTTCTTGCTGCCTCTGTGGTTGGGTTTGCAGGCATCTGTTCCTGCGACAACTACCTGGGAATAGACGATGACAGGGACGATTGCGGATACGACTTCAATCTCACCTATCGTCTGAATCTCAACACCAACAAAGACGAGGAAATCAGCAGCAAGCTCTACTCACCGGCAGACACTTACGTCAGAGCCGCATTGCAGAGTGAGTGGGATAATATATTCAGGGCCTACAGCAAAGACCTCAGCCTTTCATTCTTCAAGATGACGGAGGACATCATCACAAAGCAAGAAACCCACAACGACTTCGAAAGCAATGAGAAGTCATACCAAATATTCCTCGACAACAAACACAACAGGAACCTGGCACTCGGAAACACAGGCCAGGAGCCGGCAATCACTACCACAATTGGTGACAACTCCAAGTCGGCAAGACTGCAAGCCAACGGCTCTACAACAATGGAGAACCAGCATGTGGGCTTGTTCACTGGAAGGGCTAACCTCGAAGCAGGCGAAAACGAGAACAACAGCTATCTCGTCAACCTCTATCAGACCAACAGCTCGGCGGCATTAGTGCTCGACACACTCGACGCACAAATCACCAACGCCCGTATTGAGGTTCTCGACATGGCTTCGTCCTTCAACATCTCAGACAGCATCTACACCTACACGGACAACACGATAGTGGAAGGACGTCAGCTCAACATAACAGGCAACGACAACCACAGACTTTGCTACTATGCCGTCTGCTTCCCATCCCGCGATCAGGCTCTCACAGACGGAGCCCCCTTTTGGCGCATGAACGTATATGTTTCGCTACCCAACGGAACCATCACGAAAAACGAACTGAAGGTATATGCACGTCTGAGAGCCGGACACGTGAAAATCATCAAAGCCAAAGCATACCCCAACGGAACACTCGAAATCACAGACGCAGAGGTGGGTGCCAGCATCACCCTCGACTGGAAGCCAGGAGGCGAATACAACCCCGACCTCTAACATCCACAAACAAAGAACAAATAAGCCATAGACGCATAAAAACTAGAAAAACTAGAATATCTAGAGAATCTATAAAATCTATAAAAACTAGAGAATCTAGAAAATCCAGCCCTTAGAAAACTAACTTCTCTCTAAACCCTCAACTCTAAACTCTCAACTCTTAAAAGAACTCTCAAAACCAATGAAGTCACTCACATATATCCTCATCGCCCTCTTAGCCTTCGCTTCGTGCTCCCACGATGCGGACGACGACGTCCTCCACGGCGGCGTATACGGCGACGACTATGTGCAGTTGACTCTTGAAATCGCAACAGGACAGACCATCCATACCCGTGCCCTCGAAGGCAACGTAGCCGGAACGGGCAACGAGAACAAGATATACGACATTCAGGTGTGGGCATACAGCAACTCGGACGGAGCAGGCGCCACCCCCATCGGATATGCCGAAATGAAGAACATCGGAGCAGGCACCGGGATAGAGCCCCAGCCATCGGCCAACCCTACCCTCTACGAAACCGCCACCGTCACCATGCAGCTCTTCCTTCCGAAAGAGTTCATGGAGAACGGATCATCCAAAATCGACCTCTATTTCATTGCCAACTACCGATCCATCATGACGGAGGCGCCATCACCGACAATGACCCGAAACCAACTCGAAGCACTCACGTTCGGAGGTGACTACTTCGGAATCAACCCAACCACGCTGGCACCTATTGCAACAACCGTGGAAGCGGGAAAAGGGCTGCCCATGTCCACCATTCGGAAAAACCTCAGCCTGTCGGAGATGCTGCAGGTGGGCGGACCGCTACACCTACGCTACAACGAGACCGTGCTGCTCAAACGGGCCGTCTCACGTATCGCTTTCTTCTTCGCAAAGCAGAAAAACATGACGGCACAGGTACAAATCAACAAGATTGAAATCAACACAGGACTCCTACCCGACATGGAGTATGTCCTACCCAACCAGTCGAACACTGACTACGCCAACCTGCCGGACGGCGTCACCTACTCCACATCTGTTTGCCGGTTCGCCAACGCAAACCCGGCAAACCCGTTGCTCAGCCACAACGACATACCGGAGGTGGAAGACCCCGCCCTACTCCGAAGCGACTGCGTGTCGAACGGAAACAGCACCAAGACTGCACAGCAGTACGTCGATTTCATCGAGGGGAAAGCTGCGCAGGCAACACCCGAAGCCGTACAAGTCGGATACAACTACCTGCGCGAAACCGGCAAGAAAATCACAGGAACCATATACTACACCTACGGAGGGAACCCAAAAAGCGCATCGTTCGAGATGTACCGCGACCAGGACTTCGCGCGAAACCACACGTGGATTGTCTATGCCTACTTCCTCAAGGAAGGACTTTACGTCACCCCTATGGTTCAGCCGTGGGACGTCGGAGGTAGTATGAAGTTCTTCTCAAAAACAAGCGTACAGCTATTCGTCGACGAGACTTACAACCCCACAACGGACGGAATGGGGACGTTCACCTATAAGCTGTACAACAACGGAGCCAACCCTGCGGACTGGAATCACGACTGGGATAATAACTACTGCGCTATCGCATACGGATTCCATAGCGGACGACCGCTCTACTCGCCATGGCTAAGACTCACTACCACATCGTCTAACACCCTGCACATTCAGACAAACAACACCAACTATGGATTCGTCATCTACCACCAGGGAATCGACACATACACCGAAATACTCGACGACATCACCATTCCGGCGGGGACGAACGTGGAGACGCATTTCTATATGGTACCAAAATACGAGTTCAACATCTCAAACCCGCCTAGCAGGTTCGTCCACGTAACACTCACAGAACACTCCAGCGCATCGGCGGGGGAAAACGATGGAGGTATCGAGAACGTTGCCGGAAGACTACCCTGGAACTCCATTCTCCCTGGACCACAGGACCACACTCTAGCTCAGTTCTACTACGTCACACCGACCGAATACACAACCAACACCACCGAAAACGGGGTCACTCTGGTTGAATACAGTCACTAAATACAAAGCACAGCCTGGAAAAATCCGGAAAGTCCGGAAAAACCGGAAAAAACGGAAAAAACGGAAAGCCCGGGAAGATTCCCTAAAAAACTAAATGCTAAAAAAACAGTCCGCATGGTTCTCTAAACTCTCAACTCTAAACTCTCAACTAATAAACAATGAGAAGCATTTCTTTCACATACAAGCTGCTAAGCCAGGCAATCATCCTGATTGTCGGGGCTGCCGCATTCATCTCTTGTGCGAAGGATGACTTCGACTTCATCGACCCACAACCGCAAGCCACATCCGGCCTCCTGATCACACCTCAGATCTACGACCAGCTGGCAACGCGCGCTCCATCCAACTACTACGAGGAGGAGACGGGATGGGAACAGGGACAGACCAAGCCGGCCGACGACGCACTCATGGAGAACGACCTCGGCACACACCTCGACGTCTTCATCTCGGGCATCGACGACAACTACTGGCAGGAGTTCCACCTCATACAAGGGGAGATTTTTGCCGGGGGACTGAAAGCCAACGTGACGGACCAGGTAGCGGACCTGCTCACCGACGCTTGGAAAACCATGGGATCGGAGGGAAATCCTAACCTCAAACTCACCGTCGGCAAACGCTACGACGTCTACGTGGCGGTCAACAACACGATGACCAACGCGCATATAGGAAGCAAGACGGCACTGCTCAGCCTCGTCAACCACAACGCCAACGTATATAAACTTTACGGAAACCAAGGAAACGAGTACGACCAGTCAAGACGTATGATGATGGACGGACACGTGGTATGGACGCTCGAGAACGACGACCAACTACAGCGAATAGAGGTACCGCTCAAAAGGGCGGAGGCTAAGATCGTGGCGAAAATCCAGTTCGACCCAGCGTTCTACGCATCACTCATCGACTACAACTACGTGTCATCGCCCATCGGAAACCCGGCATGGAAATGGACCAACTGGTGCTTCGATTCTAAAGTTTTCGCCGACGCGCCTGATATCACGCCCACCCTGCAAACCAACACGGGACGTAACAACGCAATTCTGACAGGAACACTCAACCACCAGAAATACTACCACTACGAGGGACTCGACGCAGTGGGACAAAATGTGGAAGTCTATTTCACGGAGAACGAGAAGGACACGGAGGGAAACAGATACCTCGACTTATACCCCAGCGCTGATGAACGCTACGTCGACGGCGTACCATACTGCTATATCGTCACCTACGACTACTGCAACTCTTGGGGGGAGAACGCAGAGGAACTGGCACCATACATGCTGCTCAGCTACCCCTTCTACGCCAAGGAGTCACCAGAAGCGACCAACACCATCACAACATTCAACTACTACAGAATACCGCTCTGCGACCAGACTAAAAACACAGGACTTGAACGCAACCACATCTACAAGGTGGAGGCGACAATCTCAGGATCAGGAAGCACCTCACTCAGCGGACGTGTCAACGACGTAAGACTCAACTACCAAGTCGTAGACTGGACTAACGACGAAAACGAAGTCGTCAACATTCTGGCGGAGAAATTCTTCTATTTCTATGTCACACCGAAGAGATACGAACTCCGAGGTAACGACACACAGACGGTGGATCTGGCGTACTATGCGCCGGAGGGCAGCGTCGTGCAGGTCAGGAACGTCAAGATTTACTACTACAATAAGGACGCCAACCAAGTGCTCCAATACGGCAGTAACAGCACGCAGCTGAACAATGTATTCTCGTCATTTACGACACCAAATAACATAGCTCAACCCACCTCCATCACGGTCAATGCCGACGGAACAATCAGCATATCTTCCGAAGCACTCGCCAACAAGGCGGTGAAATACATCTCATTCACGGCTTTCACCACGTTTGTGGATGAAAACAACCAGACACAGACGTTAACTGAAAATGTGTTCATCAAGCATTTTCCAACGGATAATATTCAGAATGTGGAGGGATGGTTCTCATACAAGCAAGATGGAGGAACCACAAGAACCATTCGCGAATATAGCAGCAATCCAGAAGCTGATGGGTGGGACAGTTGGGACGGATATGAAAGCATAGAAGTTTCCGCATCAGCATATGCACAAGCTACAGAAGGGAAATATACAACAACCACTGAAGATCCCATAGGAACACCATCTGATCACGACCGGGCTTCAACAACACAGAGTGGTGGCAACAACAGTCAGATACAAACAGCATTCAGAGATGCTGTTCCTCGAGATTCACGCGAAGGAGCTAATTCTGAAGCAAATGCATATAAAGATGAAGACAGCAATTATTGGTATTGGGGAACTGGAAGAGCCGATGCAAACCTGTTAAATTATGACTGGTCTGTTGGGTGGAATTTTTATCGTTACCAAACATATTATCGGAGAATTTATTATAAAAATGTCACCCACTACTATGTCAACATATACTATAGAGATGTAGAAGTTAACACCAACTGGGTAATATGGGACAAAGACTCTCAAAATAGATACTACACAAGTAGAACAACTTCAGACACCTATTTTACTGCAAGAGTTTATGAAAGTTCACATAGCAATTTTATTCATCAGATAGCACAAGGAGGAAATGCTAGAAATGGCTATATTGCAAATTGGGGTGATCAAACATCTCATACAAACAACCACATGTACATCGTTCAAATTTCTAGTACAAGTGACGATTATATTCTAGGGAGACCAACAGTTAACCCAACAACCCATCAATCATCCGATCACGTTGTATCACCTGCTTTTATGATTGCATCACAATTAGGAGCTCTGAAATCAGGAGCTAGTGCCCAATGGGCTGCAACCCATTGCTCACAATATGTTGAAGTTGCTCAAGATGGAACTACATATACAGGATGGAGACTACCTACTGAAGAGGAAATATCAGTTATAGCAAATTACCAAACAAGAATTCCTGAAACTATGGCAACAGTATTAGGTGGTAGGAGATATTATACATTAAGCGGTGGTACAGCTACTGGTACAGCAAATGGAACCGACGGAACCTTCATCCGCTGCATCCGCGACCTCTCCCCTGCCGAAGTCGAAGCCATCAACAGCAAAGAATAAACGAACACTCAACTTATGAAATATATCTCCCACATACTCACCCTGCTCATCGGCACAATGCTCTTTGCCGCATGCCAGTCCGACGACAACATCGTTGACGACAGCATCACGACGGTGAAGGAAATCCCCGTGCGGTTCAAGACTAACCTGAACTCCGACCCGCAGACCCGAGGAATGCTCGCAGGCGAGGAATACCCCTACGTATCATCCATACAGATGCTCTGCTTCGACAGCTACGGGCTGTTTGTGGGAAGCCGCTCGGCCGGCACCGTCACACCCAACCACAACTCACCCGACAACGGCTATTTCGAGGGGACCGTGCCGGAAGTGACGGCACGAATCCATTTCATCGCCAACTACGAAGTGCCCGTACTGAGCACCACCTATATCGGGGAGGAGGAAAACATCATGATGCAGTCGGAGGAGGCATCGACCTACTACGAGAACAGCAACGGAATCGTGTTCTGGGGATACCACCGCGAAGAGCACTCTCAGGATATGAAACAATGGCTCGTCGGGGAAAACACCGTCTATTTCCTTCCTGACCGCGCCATCGTCAAATGGGGGTCGGCAAACGACGACGCAATCGAGGAAATCCAGAGCTGGGTCATATCCAACGGACGGGAGCGGGGCTTTATCGCACCGTTCAACCAAGCTTCATCCAACACCGACCCGTTCTCCGGATATTACAACCCTAGCAATAACACCCTCAACAACGCATTCACAGAATACACCACCGCCGGACGATACACGGCACTGGAGTCGAAGATGGAACCGCTCACCAATCCGCTCTTCCTCTATGAGGATGTCAACCTCAGAGAAACCGAGGCCACAAACACGGTGAAGGTCATCCTCAAAGTGAAATACCTTCAGTCGAAAGTCGGAAACATCGGAAACGGAAACATTCGCTATCAGACCGTGTTGCTCCAGGACACGGAAAACAGGCAGTTCACCGTCACCAGGGGACACCGATACGTCATAAACCTAGGTAAGCTGCCGTTTGAGCTGGGATACCACACCTTCGCCGAGGCGGCGGCAACGAAGACATTCTCCAACGGACAGACGGTCAGCGTGGCGGAAGAGGTCAGCGTGCTCACTAACGGAAAGGTGGAGATGGACGTCAACAACGGAAAAACCAGTATCATCTACCAAAGCGCTGCCAACGACCAGGGACAGGTGAAACTCTTGCCATTCTCCTTCATCGACGAGGTGCGCGGAGGCGCACCCTACAAGCTGGACGCCCAAGGCAACGAGACCACAACCAAAGTGGATGCCACAAACTTCTTCATGACCATCGCCGACAACACAGGAGCCATTTCCTCCAGCACGTCAGACGTCTATATCGCTGACTACGACCAGAACACCGGCATCGGACACATCGCTTTCAAAGTCGGAACCATCAGTTCCCAGCTACAAACGGCGAAAATCAATATCTCCGACAAAACATATGGAATGTCGCGTAACATCAATATCTACACCATCGGCGAGTTCCGCCTCATCAACCTCAACGAAGGAACTCAGATGCCGGACTTACTCTACACGCTGACGAAAGTGAACGGCACCACACGCACGCTGCGCATCTCCAACCGGAACTACACTTGCGACACTTACAAACTGACATTCAAAATTCCGGGCTCATACCCTTCTGGCCTCTACCCCATCGAAATCAAGTTCGCTACCAGCACACTCAATGCATACAGCGACACACAGGCGGGGACGGCTCACGGATCATTCGGTGTCAGCGTGGAAAGCACAACCGCACTGACCACATCCAACACACTGACCGACTGGAACTACAATGCCAGAAACTGGGGATACTGGTACACATACGCCATCCCATCACCGCCAACATCAGGAACCGACGCTGACGGCAACTATGAGGTCAACATCTTCTTCGACGACGTCAGAGCGTTCCGTGGAACCCAAGCCAACTCAGTAGGGCTTTTCCTCAAGCTCCAGTACTTCGGCGATGTGAAAACCGTGACGTTGTAGGAACGAAATAATCCGTTTTTTGAACACTACGCTCCTGATACGCGTTGAGCCCGTCAACCGTAGAGACGCGCCGTGGTGCGTCTTCATAATTCCGCTACCCGTAGTAACGAAAAAACTAAAGAAAATGAGAACCTCTTTGATTATCATCCTGTCTTTACTACTTTGCACAGCATGCTCTGAAACACGAAAAACCGAGCGACCTGCAAAAAGCACAAAACAAGTCAAAAAAGCAAAGCCAAAAAGCCACGTCGCAACAACGGAAAAAAACGAAGAGGAAGAAGACTCCCCCACAGTCTACAAAGAGGCATTGAAAGCCGAGATCAAAGACGTATGCGCCAAGCTGCCCGTGAAAGTAGAAGAGGGCGTCACCGTGGAGAACTTCACCGTCGAAGGCAACGACGCCGTATATTATTATATGTGTGAGGAGCCGAAAGTGAATATGGATGCCGTTGCGCAAGCCAAGACAAAAATGAAAGAAGGCACACGTGAATCTTTGAAAACGACACACGACCCAGAGACCATCCATCTGCTGCGTATGCTCAAAGGCGGACAGATGGGACTTATCTTCAGATATAAGGGCACAAAAAGCGGCAAGGCTGTCGACGTCGTCTTCAGCCCTGCCGAAATCAAGGAATTAAACTATCCTTAGGATAACTAGGCTTTTTTCTAGTTTTTCTAGTTTTGCTAGTCTTCCTAGTTTTGCTAGTTTACCTAGTTTTGCTAGTTATCTTAGCCAAACTTGCTCTGGATCACACCTGCTCCTTCAGCAACTCCACGAGCTGACACATCCCCGACGTAGCAACGTCCTTGATAACGTGAACACGAAGCATGGGATCGACATTCGCCGGATGGGGGTCGATGAGGTATATTTTGGCGTCGTGGTTCGCATAGCTGACCAGCCCTGCGGCGGGATAAACCTTCAAGGAAGTCCCGACTATCACCACGATGTCTGCTTGGGCCACCTCCAAAATGGCGGGCTCCATATTCGGCACAGGCTCGCCAAACCACACAATATACGGACGTAGCTGAGACCCGTCCTTTGCCTTGTCTCCGATGTTAATCACAGGGTTGTCGGCTGGCAAGTCCACAATACATTTAGGATCGTTAGGATTATTCGACGACGTGGCTTTCATCAACTCGCCATGCAGATGAATCACTTTTGTGCTGCCGGCCTGCTCATGAAGATTGTCTATGTTCTGAGTCACCACGGTCACATCAAAATCCTTCTCCAACTCAGCCACCAGACGGTGGGCGTCATTGGGCTTGCAGCCAAGCAGCTGCTTACGACGCTCATTATAAAAACGAATCACCAACTCACGGTCGCGTCGATAACCCTGAATACTGGCGACCTGCTCTACGGGGTATTCCTCCCACAAGCCGTCGCTGTCGCGGAAGGTGCGTATACCGCTCTCTGCGGATATTCCTGCACCTGTAATAAATACAAGTTTTTTCTTCATATCTCTCTCGGTTTAAAAACAAGGCAAAGTTAACATTTTTCTGACAAACCACCAAATCAGACAAGAATTTTATGTGTGCCCGCCATCAAACCAGTGTCGCGCATTTTTACTCTTCCTCAAATATCGCACGTTAAGCCATTCTAACAAAAAAGTAAACCAACGCGTCAAATAAATGCATTCAAGCTTGCACGCAAACGAAATTTTGTATATATTTGCAGACAAATGGGCAACAGCCCATATAACCACACCTTTTATTTATTAACCAAAAAAATTTAAGAGAAATGAGAAAATTATTAGTTTTAGTCATCCTGACGATGATGACTATGGCTGCCAACGCCAAAAGCAAATTCTCTCTGCTCGACAACGCCGCCATCGCACCATCGACAACAGCAACGATGGAAAACCAGCAGCGGCCTCAACCACGAAAACGAGCTAATGTTCGTCAGGCACAACGACGCAGGGCGATAGCCAGTGCAAGAAGAAACGCACCACCCCGCTACGCACACAGAGGTCCGGCTCACCGCTACCACCGTCCAGGCCCACCTCCACGCTACCGCCGCGGACCAGTTCGGCACTACCGCCACCACCCGGGACCACGCCCTTACCGTGGACCAAGAAGAGGATACTACAGAAGATAGTACCGTCCGACTCAGAACAACCATGCGGCCATCAGCAAAAGACATGCTGGCCGCATGGTTTTTATCAACCAAGAGCAAACAAATTAATCGCACAAAAGCACCTCCCGGAAGCCCCGAAACACAAAATATGAATGAATTTGTAACGTTTTTGTAACGTGGAAATGGCAACAAAGTACGATTTTAACTTAAAAATTGTCAAATTCCGCGTTTTTTCGGTCATTTCACAAAAAAAACAAGAAAATCGTGTGATTGTTTCAAAAAAAATAAATATCTTTGCACACGATTTTGAAAGAGGCTTCAAAATGTAAATAATTATGGCCTTAACAACGCCATAAGTTTTTTACTTAACAAGCCGATAAACAAGCATTTCGCAAACATTGATTTGTTTTTCACCATAAAAAAACTTTCAATTCAACAAATGAGAGTAGAGGTAAAAACAGAATCAATATTTGTAATGTAAACATGTGCTTTAAGGAGATTAATGTTTCAGCAAAGCATAATGCAAGTTGAAAAAAATAGAGAAGCTACAGCATTTGCATATTAATTTTGCTTATAACAAAAATTTAAATAAATAAATGGCAACATTAGATTTAGCAAAGTATGGAATCACCGGATCAAAGGTGATTGCCCACAACCCTTCTTATGAGGTTTTGTTTGCAGAAGAGACCAAAGCAGGTCTTGAAGGTTTCGACAAAGGACAGGTGACCGAACTCGGCGCCGTGAACGTGATGACTGGTATCTACACCGGACGTTCTCCTAAGGACAAGTATATCGTGGACGACGCTCAGTCACACGACAAGGTTTGGTGGACTTCTGATGAATACAAGAACGACAACCACCCCATGTCTGAGGAGGTTTGGGCAACTGTAAAGGACATCGCAGTGAAGGAGCTTTGCAACAAGGATCTCTATGTTGTCGACGCTTTCTGCGGAGCTAACGAGGCTACACGTCTTGCTGTCCGTTTCATCGTAGAGGTGGCATGGCAGGCTCACTTCGTTACAAACATGTTTATCCAGCCTACAAAAGAGGAACTGGAGAACTTCGAACCTAACTTCGTAATCTACAACGCATCTAAGGCAAAGGTTGAGAACTACAAGGAACTTGGCCTCAACTCAGAGACTTGCGTTGCATTCAATACTTCTTCTCGTGAGCAGGTTATCATCAACACATGGTATGGTGGCGAGATGAAGAAGGGTATGTTCTCTATGCAGAACTACTACCTCCCGCTTCAGGGCATCGCTTCTATGCACTGCTCTGCCAACACCGACATGGAAGGCAAGAACACCGCTATCTTCTTCGGTCTTTCCGGAACTGGTAAGACCACACTCTCTACCGATCCGAAGCGTCTCCTCATCGGCGATGACGAGCACGGATGGGACGACGAGGGCGTGTTCAACCTCGAAGGCGGTTGCTATGCAAAGGTGATCAACCTCGACAAGGAATCAGAGCCAGACATCTACAACGCCATCAAGCGCGACGCACTCCTCGAGAACGTGACAGTTGACGGAGAAGGCAAGATTGACTTCGCAGACAAGAGCGTGACCGAGAACACCCGTGTGTCTTACCCGATCAACCACATCGACAAAATCGTACAGAAGGTGGCTGGAAAGAGCGCTGGTCCTGCTGCAAAGAACGTGATCTTCCTTTCTGCAGACGCATTCGGCGTACTTCCTCCTGTATCTATCCTCACTCCTGAGCAGACTAAGTACTACTTCCTCTCTGGATTCACAGCAAAACTCGCTGGAACAGAGCGCGGTATCACTGAGCCTACTCCTACTTTCTCTGCTTGCTTCGGACAGGCATTCCTCGAGTTGCATCCTACAAAGTATGCTGAGGAGCTCGTGAAGAAGATGGAGAAGAGCGGTGCAAAGGCTTACCTCGTGAACACAGGATGGAACGGAACAGGCAAGCGTATCTCAATCAAGGACACCCGTGGTATCATCGACGGTATCCTCGGAGGCTCTATCCTCACTGCTCCTACCAAGACTATTCCAATCTTCAACTTCGAAGTACCTACAGAGCTTGAGGGTGTAGATCCTGCAATCCTCGATCCTCGCGACACTTACGCTGACGCAGCTGAGTGGGAGAAGAAGGCAGTTGACCTTGCACAGCGTTTCCAGAAGAACTTCGTGAAGTACTGCGGAAACGAGGCTGGTAAGGCTCTCGTTGCAGCTGGTCCTCAGTTGTAATCCCCCCCATTTGGAGAGACGGCCTCAAAATCCGTCTCCACCATTCTGACAAAGAAATAAAAGACAATCAGCAACGCTGATTAAGGTTATCATATTTCTCCCCGATTCTCTATAAGAATCTTTATTCGGGCTATGTCGTTGTGAAACGGTATAGCCTTTTTTTATGTTATAAAAGCTTAATCCACAACACTTAGACCGGCAGATTCCTCCACCGCAAGAATCACATAGAAATCCGAACTGAAGACGGGGAAGCTTCAATAACAAGAATAGAGAACGAATATTTGCAAAAAATTCAGTAAAAATCCAAAATTATTTTTGATTTACCAACACTTATTCGTACCTTTGCAATTTATAGACATACAGGACATAAAGAATAAAACAAAAAGTCATCATTTATTCCAAATCAATCTCGAAAACTCAAAAAATGAACAGGCTTCTACCACTCATATTACTTTTCATTTACTGCACCACCCTATCCGCCACAGTCAAACCACGCGACGGACACTACGAGCCGCTTGTATTTGCCGACCAGCAGGAACAGGCGGCCATCAGCCCAAGAATGAAAGGGCCATGGAAATTAGGATCGCAGAAGACGGCACCGCTCAAGGCACTCGGAAGCCCCAAAGTGCCGGTTATTCTCGTTCAGTTCTCCGACAAGAAATTCACCAGCGGACTCAAAGACAGCAACGGTAACCCCTACGAATGCAACTCGGAAGACGATGAGATGCTCGTCAACGAGTTTTACTATAAGTTCTGCAACGGACTGGGCAACGGGGAATACTACACCGAGGCTGGAAGCCATGGAGCCATCACCGAATATTTCCGTGACCAAAGCAACGGACAGTTCACGCCTGAGTTCGTCATTATCGGGCCTGTGACCCTCGACAAAAGCTATGTGTACTACGGAAAGGACGGTTCGTCGAAAGACACCAGCCTCTCCACCTTCTACAGCGACGCAATCAAGGCCGCTCAGAGAGTGTACACCAACTGGGGCACCTTCGACAACGACAACGACAACACGGTCGACATGGCGTTCTTCGTTTATGCCGGAGAAGGCCAGAACGGATGCGACGACACCAACACAATATGGCCGCAGGAGCGCAGCACAGGAGGAACGATCAACGGCACAAAATACGGATGCTATGCGTGCTGCAACGAGACTTACAAAGGAAAGACCGACGGAATCGGCGTGTTCTGCCACGAGCTCAGCCACGCACTCGGCCTGCCCGACTTCTACGACACCAACTACGTGGCTTACGGTATGGACTACTGGGACCTGATGGACTCCGGCTGCTACTGCAACCAAGGATACTGCCCATGCAACTACACGGCCTACGAACGTGAGTTCATGGGATGGACCAAGCTCAACACCCTGAACCCCTACCAGCCACAAAAACTGACGCTCTACCCCACCAGTTCTTATTACCTTCACGACTATGACGAGGAATGGAAAGCCTACAAAGTGGTGAACGAAGAGAATCCGAACGAATTCTACGTGCTGGAGAACCGACAGTCGCGTGGCTGGGACCTCTATGTAGGCAGAGGCGACGAATACTCGAAGATGAACGGTATGCTCATCACGCACGTGGACTACGTGGCATCAAGATGGAGCAGCAACACCGTCAACACCGATCCTAAACATCAGTACATGACCATCATGCCCGCCGACGGCGTGCTCGACTCCTATATGTACGTCAAAAATGAAGAGCAGTACAAGAATTTCATGTACTCGGCCTACGGAGACCTCTACCCGGGCTACAGGAAAGTCACCTCGTTCGAAGGGCCCGACCAGTTCGTCTACACCACGACGGGAGACTTCCCAGAGGAAATGAACCAACCACTCTACAACATCAAAAACAACGCTGACGGAACGGTGACGCTCCACTACATGAAGAAATTCAAGGAGGAGCAGTCCATCACGCTCTCCGAGCTGGCAGACATGACCTACGGAGACAGCATACTGACCCTGCCCGAACAGACAGCAGAAGGACTCTCCATCACATGGACCAGCAGCAACTCAGACGTGGCCACCATAGACGGCAACAAACTCACTGTCGTGGGCAGTGGCACCACCACCATCACAGCCACACAAGCCGGCGACCGGAACTACGAAAAGATGGAGAAGTCGTTTGAGCTGAACGTGGGCAAGGCTCAACTGACCGCCAAGGCCGACAGCCTGTTCATGACCGCCGGCGAGATGCTGCCCACGCTCACCATCACCTACGAAGGCTTCGTCAACGGAGACGACGAGACGACACTCACGACTCAGCCAAACATCACATGCGAGGCTGACCCAAACTCACCGGCCGGCGAATATGCCATCATACTGACAGGAGGAGAAAGCGACAAATATGAGATAGTCCTCTCCAACGGCATTCTAACCATCACCGAGCCGGAGAACAAACCAGGCGACGTGAACGAAGACGGATTTGTGGACATCAGCGACATCGTGGCCATCATCAACCAAATCGCAGGAACGGCAACTTACCGCTATGCAGACGTCAACAAGGACGACAACGTCGACATATCAGACATCGTGGCTGTCATCAACATCATCGCTGGGCAACAATAATTAACAATTTACTATTTATTCAAATTTTTGATTGTTTTTATATACAGTAACTTTTCATTTCACCCTATTAAAACATAAAGACTATGACATTTACAGAATTAGCAATGCCGATTTTCGAACAGGCTATCAACGACTACCATAAGTTCGACAACGTGGACCAACCTATCAACAATCCCTATGAGATGCCGTCCATCGAATACTACCTCTATCTGAAGAACTGGATCGACACCGTACAGTGGCACTTCGAGGACATCATCCGCGAGCCGGACATCAATCCCGAGGAGGGAATCCAGCTGAAACGACGCATCGACAAGAGCAACCAGGACCGTACGGACCTCGTCGAGATGATCGACAGCTATTTCCTCGACAAGTACAAGGACGTAGAGGTTCTGCCCGACGCCACCATCAACACCGAGAGCCCGGCATGGGCGGTCGACCGCCTGAGCATCCTGGCACTCAAGATCTACCACATGAAAGAGCAGACGGAGCGCACAGACGCCACTGCTGAGCATATCCAGAAATGCCAGCAGAAACTGAACGTGCTGCTTGAGCAGAAAAAAGACCTCTCTTCTGCCATCGACCAGCTGCTCTGCGACATCGAGGCCGGACGAAAGTACATGAAAGTCTACAAGCAGATGAAGATGTACAACGACCCCAGCACCAACCCTGTACTCTACGGAAAGAAATAGACATATACTCCTAGAAAATCTAGAATAACTAGAAGTTCTAGAATATCTAGAGAATCTAGAAGTTCTATAATATATAGAAAAAAACTCCAGCCTCAAATGAGAAAAGTCCTCATCATCCGATTCTCGGCCATGGGCGACGTGGCAATGCTCGTCCCCGTGGTGAAATGTCTGGCGACCCAGCACCCGGACACGGAGTTCACCGTGCTCACGCGTAAACACATGACTCCGTTGTACGACTGGATGCCAGACAACGTGAAGACGATGGGGATCGACCTGAACAAATACAAAAAAATCACCGGGCTCAACCGGCTCTACCGAGAATTGAAAGCCATGCAGTTCGACGCGGTGGCAGACGTTCACGACGTGCTCCGCACCAAGTATCTGCGATGGCGGTTCCGACTGGGAGGAGCAAAGGTCAGCGTCATCGACAAGGACAAGGCTTCAAAGAAGCGGCTGTTGGGCCACGGCATCGACGCCAAGACGCTGACACTGATGACCACACGCTACGCACAGGTATTCAACTCGCTCGGCCTGAATGTCAGCCTGCAGGCATTGCCCTGCTTCAGCACGCAAGGGGAAGACTTCTCGCTGCTCAACCAGCTGTATGGTGAAAAAAAGAAGGGGGAGCACTGGATTGGAATCGCACCCTTCGCTGCCCACGCCGGCAAGATCTACCCGCTTGAGAAGATGCACAAGGTGGCACAGGAATTAGTGAAGCGTGGATGCCGCGTATTCTTGTTCGGAGCCGGAAAGAGTGAGAAAGAATGTCTGTCGGCATGGGCTGACGGAAAAGAGATTGTGAGCACCTGCGGCCAGCTGGGCGGACTGCACAACGAAATGCTGCTCATGTCGCGCCTGGACGCCATGCTGGCCATGGACTCAGCGAACATGCACATGGCGGCTATCGTCGGCATTCCCGTCGTTTCAGTATGGGGGGCAACTCATCCGAAAGCGGGCTTCTCACCATGGCAGCAGCCCGACTGCAACATCATCCAACGAGCAGAACTCGAATGCCGTCCTTGCTCGATCTACGGCAAGAAGCCGTGCCAGTTCGGCGACCTTCGATGCATGACCCTCATAAAGCCAGAGGACATCATCGTCAAAATCATGCAAGTTATAGGAAAGGAGAATTAATCTTATGACATCGATGTCATTCTTTAACCATAACTAACGTTGAAGCAAAACCCCCAACCCCCCAAAAGGTGAGCAAGTCAGGGCAGAACAAGAGCCTGTGGATTGTCATCATCGCCGCTGTGCTGCTGGAACTGATCTCAGTAGTGCAATACTACTCCACACGACAAATTCTGAGCGACGAACTGGAGCGCAAGGAAGAAATGGGTCTCAGGATGAAGGCCATCGTCATCAAAAGCATGCTCAACTCAGCAAAGAACACGGTGCTTGACCATCTGTGGGATGTGACATGAACAGAAGGGATATGTGATGACTTGTACTTTTGGGGATGGAGACTGAAAGCTGGGTAGCATAACCGACGGACCAGACATCCGCATATATGCAAATGGAACAAAAAAAGGAGGCCTTCGCCTCCTTTTTTTCGTTTTTGTGCCATATTTTGTGCGTCTTATTGACTTTTATTTGACGGCATCTGGCGAACACGCCAGCCCCACAACGGTGCCGTTGTCCTGGCCGATATGCTCTGCTTTGGTGATGACGACTTTTGAGACGCCATCCTTACATGCCGACAGCGCATTCTCAATCTTGGGAATCATGCCGCCATTGATGACACCATCTGCGACATATCTCTTGAATGAGTCTTCATTGATATACGGAATCACGCTGTCATCATCGTTCTCGTCGAGCAGCACGCCAGACTTCTCGAAGCAATAGACGAGGGTGACGTCGAAGAAAGGCGCCAAGGCCTTGGCGGTCTCTCCTGCTATGGTGTCTGCGTTCGTGTTGAGAAGGCTGCCACAACCGTCGTGGGTCAACGGAGCCATGATGGGTACGATGTCCTTCTGGATAAGTGTAGCCAACATTTCGCCGTTGCAACGTTCCACATCACCCACAAATCCATAGTCCACCATTATGTCGTCGGTCGTGCCGGCAACATCAGCCTTCACGCAGACCGGCTTTCTGCGCACACTTCTCATCACGTCCATGTCTGCGCCGGTAAGCCCAAGCGCGTTCACGCCACGAGCCTGCAGCTTTGCCACGATGTTCTTGTTCACCAAGCCGCCATATACCATCGTGACGACTTTCAACATCTCGGCGTCTGTAATTCGCCGGCCTCCTACCATCGTCGTCTCAATGCCTAAAGAGGCAGCAATCTTCGTGGCAGACCGGCCACCACCATGTACCAGCACCTTATTGCCGGGGATATGGCTGAAAGAGTCCAGAAGACAATCCAGACTCTCGGCATCCTCCACGATTTTACCGCCTACCTTGATAACGGTGAGTTTCTCCATCATAAGTTACAGTTTTTTGAATTCAGCGTAAATTGCATCTGCAATCTGCTGGAACTCCGACTGTTCAAGCTTCAGCTTCTCCTTGTTGAACAGCATGTCTTTCTCGCTCTGCATCGGAATCAGGTGGATATGGGCATGAGGGACTTCCAGTCCGAGCACAGCCTCTCCTACCTTAACGCATGGACACACTTTCTTCACGGCCAGCGCCACCTTCTTGGCAAACACCTGGAAGCGCGCTATCTCGTCGTCGTCCATGTCGAAGATATAGTCCACTTCCCTGCGGGGTATACACAGCGTATGGCCTTTCACCATCGGATTGATATCGAGAAACGCATAGAACTCGTCGTTCTCTGCACATTTGTAGCTGGGAATCTCCCCAGCTGCTATCTTTGAGAATATTGACATTGTTAGTTGAGAGTTGAGGGTTTAGAGTTTAATGAGAATTTAGTCAGGGAATCATTATTATTATTCTGACAGGTCGGACAAGTCGGACAGGTCAGACAGGTCGGACAGGTCGGACTAAACAGAGATGCTGACCAGCTCCAGCTCAATCACTCCCTGAGGAATGCTGATTTGTGCCACTTCGCCCACTTTCTTTCCTAACAAGCCTTTTGCGATCGGAGTTCCGATAGAGATTTTTCCCTCGCGGAGGTTTGCCTCGCTCTCGCTCACAATCTGGTATTTCATGATCTGTCCAGTCCTGACATTCTTAATTTCCACCTTAGAGAGGATCTGAACCGTATCGGTCTGGACTTTGCTTGTGTCGATGATTTTTGCGCTTGCAAGAGCGGCTTTGAGTTCTGCGATTTTGGTTTCCAGCTTTCCTTGAGCCTCTTTTGCGGCATCGTATTCTGCGTTCTCAGAAAGGTCGCCCTTTTCGCGCGCTTCCTGAATCTGGCGGATGACCTCTGGTCTTTCCACCTCTTCCAACTGTTTGATTTGGGCTCTCAGTTTGTCGTAGCCCTCCTGTGACATATAAGACATTTTCTTTTTATTTTTTTTGATAATTATACAAAATTAGGCGTCAAAAAAGAAAAGAATCCCGATACACGGTTGTATCGGAACCCTCTCTTTATCCTGTATTTTCAAATGCAAATTTACGTCATTATTTCTTTAAAACCAAATTATTTCGTCGTTTTTTTATATAATGTCATAAAAATGGCATTTTTATTTTTTTGTTTTTACCCATTGAACCTTTAAGCTTGGTCTCACTTCAACTGTTTCAGGCGTTTGTATTCTTTTTTTGTGATACGCATGAAACTGCCATGCTGGGGTCTGGCAACGCCCTTGATATTTCTGGGGTTCTTGAAGTTGCGCATGAACTCGTCGGCCTCGCAGATGCGGTAGTTCTTAGGATTGGAGGAATATTCGATATACGCTATCCTCCATGTCTTCTCGCCTGCCAGCTGGAATGCCGACACTCCCTCGCACTTCTTCTTACCCTCGAAATTCACATAATCATCGTCAACAGGTTCGCCCCATCCGTGGGTGAGGTTTTGGCTTGTGGCAGTAAACAGTCCGGGAGTGCCTCCTTCTTTCTTGATCATCATGTGCCACTTCTGGTCGGCGGCCACCCAGTTGATGTCTGCGTCGATGGTGGCATATCCCCAGTCGAAGAGGAGTTGGGGCTGCGTCAACTGGGTGAAGTCATCGCTGGCATGACTGTAGTACATGCGGTCGTACTTCTCCTCGGAGCGGTTCCACATGGAATAGTAAATCATATATCCGCCTTTCTTTCCGTCCGGCCATACGAATTCGTCGTCCCATATAATTTGAGGTGCCCAGACCCGGTTGATGGTACTCCAGTCGTTGTACACACTCTTTGCGTCGGGATTCATGAAAATGGACCGTCCTTTGCGATAGTCGAAGGTTGTGGACGTCCAGTGAATGAGGTCTGTACTGGTGAGCAGATTGATGCCATAGTTGTCCCAAGTTTCTTTCTTTCCCATCCTGTCACGGCTGCGGTTAGAGGCATCCATGTCGGTGGTCACCATCAGAAAGCCCTTGCCGTCGTGCCTACGGCATATATAGGCGTCGCGAGTGCGGTGTTCGATTCGAGCCATCGCATGGTCGGAGAAGATGGAGTCGCCGTTCATGACGTCCTCAAAATTCTCCCCGTCCTTGCTCACTGCATAAGCCGTCCAAGCCAGCCCTCCGTTCATATGGCAGTAGAGATAGTACTTTCCTTTCTGCAAATTGCCACGTGTCTTATAATACTTTTGTGCGCTCACACTCAGCGTGCAGATCATGGCCAAAGCCAGTATCAGGATTTTTTTCATAATAAGTTTAGTAGTTTTTTTGTTGGGAATTCAATTCGTTTTCAAATTTAGCAAGAATTTTTCAAATATACAAATTCCCGCCTCAAAAACAAGCAGAAGAGATTATTTTATATTGCATAATAAATGTATATCGATTACATAAATTTTACGTATTGAAACGCTCAATATGTCGCAATTATTGTTCAATAAGTTGGATAAGTGCTTATTTTACATTAAAAAAAAGTTAAAGCGTTTTGCCATTTCAAAAATTATTATGATATTTGCACTCGAAAAGTTAGACAATACACAAGAGCAACATTTTTGTATATCCAATCATAACATATTGTGTCAATAGATTCGTGCTGTGAAGCACATGACACATCTGTATTTAAAAAGGTTTGTAACTCTTAATTTTTTGGAAGGGATTCATCGAGATGATGGGTCCTTTTTTTATAGATTCATTGTCGAATTATCTCAACCAGTCGCGCACTTCCATGAGAGCACAGCCAAGCAGATTCTCGCCTTTCCAACCCTCAACACCTACGGACATTGCGGTTTCTCGGTCAAGACCGATGCCCCATATCCTGTCGTAGGGGCTGGCTTCTGCGAGCACAGCATCACCTGTGGAGAGCAGGAAATCCCTCAAAGCTGGATTCTGGCTGAACTTTGCCTTGTTTCCCTCCACAACGATGGCAGACTTGACGTCATCCCACCGATCCTGCTGGAATCCCCGAATCAGACGGCCAAGCTTCTTCACGTCGTGGGGATTGTCGGCAGCCATGATTTGGTCCAGAACAAATCGAAGAGGAAAAGAGCTTCACAATCGAGACCACCCTCTCCACCCGCTCCTACCATCGGCTTCTACAACGGGCTAAAGACAACGGATACGCGGTGGTGTTGCTCTATTTCTGGCTGAACTCGCCTGAGTTGGCTGTCGAGCGCGTGGCAAACCGAGTGAGCGAGGGAGGACATAACATTCCTGAGGATGTCATCAGGAGGAGATACGAACGAGGCATAAAAAACCTATTCGCACTGTTCATCCCGATGTGCGACTTTTGGTCAATCCACGGCAACAGCATGAATCCGAGGAAAAACGTGGCCTTCGGCTTCGGTGGTAAAAAAGAGGTAATCAAAGACGAAACTATATTCAACCAAATCAAGCATTATGGGCATTAAGACATACGAAAACGACTACAACAAATATGAACAATACAGCGACTTGCTGGAAAAGGCGCTGGAGCTGAGCGAGACACTAATGCTCAACGAGAAAGCCGCCAAGGGCGAGGACGTGGTGATATCGCTGAAAGGCAAGGTCGTGAAGATTCCCGCCCAGGACATCCTCAACGGATGGGACAGCCTCATGGACATCATGGACTTGCCACTGTGGAAAGTCCCCAAAAAGGAGGAAGACGAGGAACCAAGTGAGAAGTGAGCGCAAAGAGATTGCCGCATGGCTTTTTATTGAGCACGAAGTTCGTAATTTGCCTACGGCTAAAAACTCATGCTCGGCAACATGATTGAATACGAGTTTTCATCATACCGGTCTCGCTTACTCAGTTTTTTCTCCTCAACCCAGTGGAGGACTTCTTATTTCTGCCAAGACAGGATTGCATAAAAAAAGACGCATAGGCATGCGTCTTTTTTTTGTTTTGTTTCAACCATAAGTCCGAGGACAGAGGGAACGGCGTAATGTTATCTGAGCCTTACCTTGACGTCGGACACCATCTTACGGTGAGACTGGTCGTTGCCCCCAGCCTGTGCCGTGAGCGTCTTCTTCGCACGCTTGCCTGGAATCATAAATTCGTGGGCATACAGCACAGAGCTTTCGTTGAAGAGAGTGGCCTCGAGGTAGATGGTGTATTTTCCGTTTGGCACCGGCATGCCGTATGCGTCCTTGAAGTCCCACTTGAACGTCTGGTTGCCACTACGAGGAGTAGCACCCGTGAAAGCATCGAGATCCTGATCGGACAGAAGCTCTGGATGTGCATGCTCCACCCAAGTAGGCACGCAGGCCGGACGCTTGACATACCCTCGTACCAACTGCTCTCCTTCACGCAGGCGACCCTTCGTGGTGAACGATGTGACGAAGAGCGTCTTCACGACCTCGCCCTTCTCATTCTCAACCCAGACGGCATATTGGTTGGAGCCCGGACCGTCCTGACGGAGATAGTTGAACGATAACGACACCGACTTGGGTTTGAACGGATTTGGGATATTGATATTACCTATCGGCGACGTCATACTCACCAGGAGCAGGAACAGAGCCGCTACAAACAAAATGGTCTTTTTCATATCTTCAATAATTAATTCCGTGCAACGGAGCACAATATTTTTGCAAATTTATGCAAAAAAATCGGATTTTCACGTCATATCGGTCAAAAATCCATATTTTTTATATAATTTTGTGATTCAAAGCATCTGAAACACGCTATGGACCCTGATAAACCGACATCACCATTCAGCAGTCTGCTGGACAAAAGTCGCGGCTTGATAGATGACATCAAGCGCAGCTATCACGACAGCCCATTGTTCAAGACGAACTCCTGTTACTTTTGCGGAAAGCCCATTGTTGGGCGTTATTACACTGACCTATACGATCACAGCCTTTGTTCGATCCATCCCCGTCGTTTCTGCGTGAGCTGCTCGGGATTCTGCGACAGCGGGAGCATAGAAGTGGGAGGCGGTAAGTACCTGTGCTCGAGCTGCCAAAATTTCCACACGACACTGAAAGACGCAAAGGAGATGATCAAGATGATCAGGGCCCACTACGAAAAGATAGGACTGGGCGTGATTGAACGGTTTCATCTGGAGATGGTGAGCGTGGAAGGTATGAGTCGACTGACATCTGGCGACGTGCTGGGACTTGCCTCAAGTAATGGCAGGCGTTATGACATCCACGTATTGGAGAACTTGTCGCATACTGCAATGGTGGGGATTCTGGCGCACGAGATTCTTCATATCTGGCAATTCCAGCGAAGGCTGAATGCCCCAAACCGAATCAGCGAAGGTTTCTGCGACCTGGGCAGTTATGAGATATACAGTCAGATAAAAACCCAACATTCAGAAGTGAAGATACAGATGCTTCAGGAAGACCCGAGCCCCATCTACGGCGACGGCTACCGAATCGTGAAGCGCTATTTCGACAAAGCCGGATGGGCAGGAGTAATCAAGAAGATGGAAGGGTATTTAAGTGAATAGTGAATAGTGAATAGTGAAATCTTGGAGCAGCGAGTGCAAAGTCAAACTTGTTTGAACTTTGCCGAGTCGTGACAAGATTCTACGAAGTGAAAAGTTTATTTACTCCGGCAAAAGTGACTATGTGCTCTGGGTATTTCTAGACGGACTAGATGTTCTAGATACTCTAGATTCTTTAGAAAAACAAGGATGACTAGGCTATCTATCTGAAAAGACAAATTTCATTCAACTTTAAACATTCAACTTTAAACCCAAAAGACACTTTAAACAGACATGAAACTCTATCTGCTACGCCACGGAGAGACCGAAGAGAACGTGAAACACATACTCCAGGGACATATGCCCGGGACACTGACCGCGGCCGGGAAGGCCCAGGCAGTCGATGCCGCCGAAGAGCTGAGAGAGCTGGCGGTGGATGCCGTGCTGTGCAGCGACTTGAAACGGTGTACGGACACGTACGAGATTCTGAAAAGGGAGATACCTGAACTGCCTGAGATGGTGACGACCGCTCTGCTTCGTGAACGTGGCTGGGGATCGGCTACCGGGATGATAGCCGACGGAAAGACCTGGATAGAGATTCCGAAAGACGCCGAGAGCATGGGCCAGCTGAAAGCCCGCGCCCGGATATTTCTGGACTTCGTGCGCAGCACTTATGGCGGCAAACACGTGCTGGCCATCAGCCATGGCCTGTTCTGCCGGGTGATTCAATGTGTGCTGGCAGGAAACGAGGTGAAGGACATCGTGCCGATGAAAAACGCAGAAGTAAGGGAGATAGAGATTTGAAATTTTGAGGTTTGAGATTTATTAGCATGATTCTCGGCTGCGCTCGGCATAATTGAAGCGAGCTTCATTCTGCTCTCGCTTGCACGAGAATTGAGGTTTGAGGTTTAGCCATGCGGCTGAGAGGGGGCTAGACGTTATAGAATTTGAGGTTTGAGATTTGAGGTTTAGCCATGCGGCTGAGAGGGGCTAATATGCTCTATAGATTCTATATGCTCTAGATATTATGAATTTTAATGGATGACTAGGCATAAATCGGTCGTCATTCAACTTTAAACTTTAAACTTTCAACTTTAAACCTTAAACTTTAAACCATTCACATGCCATTATCCAACAAAGAGCGTGGCGATGAGCCAGAGGATAAGAATGATGGAGAGGAGGATGTCCGGGATACGTCCCTTGGCAAACGAAGTGAAATGGCCGAAAAGGATGGCAGCATTGACCATAGCCAAAGGGAAAAGGAAACGGAAAAGCTGCGGCTCCATCCAGATGAAAAAGAAAATCGATGCCGCATGCAGGCATACCACATAATAATCCATGCGCATGCGGCTACGGTTGAGATGGATGTTGACAAAGAAATCGACACCTCCCACGAGAGCCATAGACAGCGCAACCCAGAAAGACCAACGGAATTTGGGCGGCATGATGCCGAGACCGCCTGACGCGAACTGTGTCATGAGAGCCAGATGGGCGGAACATCCGCCTTCGACATCTATCCAGGGGGAGAGTCCAGCCCAAAACCAATAAGGGGCAGAGATGCCGAGCAGGGAGGCGACAATGACCTTGAGCGAGAGTTCACGCAGGATGCCAAACGAGACAAGATTGACAATAAGCAGCCAGACGAGCTGGGGGCAGAAAAGTGTGGCCACGCCTAAAGCCAGGTTGACCGAAAATGCCGCCAGGGGCGCCTGCTTCGACTGGTAAGCACCCAAAAGCATGATATATGCAATCAGATAGGCAACGACAACGATCTGCGCCTTCTGGAGCGGATGGACAAACGTGGCCATGGCCACAAGCAGCATCATGGTGAGGCTGATGGTGCGGTCGGTGTTTCCGAGCAGGCTGTAGCGTGTGGCCAACTCTGCAATGAGATAGACCGCAGCCGCACAAGCCACCATGCCGAACAGATAGTCGAAGAAGGGGGAGAGAACCACTGAATGCGGTATTTTCCCGCCCAGTCCGAACCATCCGTTCATAATCCACGCAAAGAACGTGAACACGAGTGCCACAGGCCATACCAGCCTGTTTTTAGAATATGCCTCCAGCATGATTAGTTGAAAGTTTAAAGTTGAAAGTTTAAAGAGCCATGCGGACGGTTTGTTTAGTTGAAAGTTTAAAGATTAAAGTTGAAAGAGTCATGCGGATTGTTTTTCGAGGATTCGAAGCAACGACATTCCGACATTCCTATGCGATGACTCTTCGAGGGAAGGAGGCAAAATCAGAGGTCTGCTCCGATGTCGGACCGGAAATACCGCTTCTCGAAATTGATTTTCTTTGCCTCAGTGAAAGACTTCTGGAGCGCCTCCGCCTTGTCGGCTCCATAAGAGCTGACAGCGATGACACGGCCGCCGGCAGTGACCACCTGGCCGTCCTTGAGCGCTGTCCCCGCATGGAAAACGACAGAACCGTCGACCTGGTCGATGCCGGAAATGGGGAACCCCTTATCGTATTTCTCGGGATATCCACCTGAAACGAGCATGACGCAGACAGCAGAGCGGGGGTCAATCTCCAGGGACTTCTGAGCCAAGTTGCCCTCTGCCACCCCTTCGAAAAGTTCGACAATGTCGCTCTTCAGTCGCAGCATGACTGTCTCCGTCTCCGGATCGCCCATTCTCACGTTATACTCGATGACCATAGGGTCGCCTGCCTTGGCGCAGGAATAGTTGCGGTCTACGCGGATAAGCCCGAGGAAGATAAAGCCTTTATAGTCGATGCCCTCAGCCGCCAGTCCTTCGACAGTGGGGCGGATGATGCGGTCCTCCACCTTCTTCATGAACTCATCGTCGGCAAACGGTACGGGCGAGACACTGCCCATGCCTCCGGTGTTGAGCCCTGTGTCGTGCTCGCCGATGCGCTTGTAGTCCTTGGCCTCAGGGAGTATCTTGTAGTTTTTTCCGTCGGTGATGACAAAGACGGAACATTCAATTCCGCTGAGGAACTCCTCGATGACGACCTTTGCGCTGGCTTGTCCGAACATACCGTCGAGCATCTGCGCCAGCTCTTTCTTCGCCTCTTCGAGGGTAGGCACAATCAGCACTCCCTTACCGGCGCAGAGCCCGTCGGCTTTCAGCACGTAAGGCGGCTGGAGCGTCTCGAGGAACCGGTAGCCCTCCTCCAGATTGTCGGCCGAGAAAGCGCGGTAAGCGGCAGTAGGAATGTCATGACGCTGCATAAACCCTTTTGCAAACTCCTTGGAGCCCTCGAGCACAGCCCCGGCCTTGGAAGGGCCGATGACGGGGATGGAGGCAAGTCGCTGGTCGGCCTTGAAGAAGTCGTAGACTCCGTTGACCAACGGGTCCTCCGGCCCTACCACCACCATGTCGATGGCGTTGGCAAGGACGAAATCGCGGATGGCATCGAAGTCGTTCACCTTGATATTGACGTTCTCGCAGGGAGCGAACGTGTGCTCCCCCACCCTGTCGTTGGCAGGGATGTCGGTCGTTCCGGCATTACCCGGTGCGACAAAGAGTTTGTCGATTTTCTCACTCTGGCAGATCTTCCATGCCAAGGCATGCTCGCGTCCGCCACTTCCAAGCAGTAACAGTTTCATATATTGACAGTTTTGGTTTCCTTTTGCAAAGTTACGAAATAAAAATGAAAAAAAAGTTTATTTTAAGTGAATAGTGAAAAGTGAAAAGTGAAAAGTGCAGTTACTTCTGTGTACGATTCCTGAAAGGCTATGCGACAAAATAAAGAGTAAGAGAGGCTGTCTGTCGCAAAAACGGGAGGGTGTCGCAACGAAGCTGAAGGAAAAAGGGCGGGAAATTTCGGTGGGCGGGAAAACGGGCGTAACTTTGCAGCGTCAACAAGAGAATGCAAGACATTTTCTGACAGCAGAAAAAAAGAATCATAAATCAGTCTTAAAAAGCGGCGATCATGAACACTTCAAAACATAACTATAAGCAATCATTCCTCAAAAGGGCATTTCGCAAAATCGCCAAATTGTTTCTCATCAGTTTCAACACCGTGAGCAAGTACAACGGCCTGTCCGTTTTCATCAACTACACTCCTCGCGGAGCGGCGATATAAGCCCAATAAAACCTAGACCTAAAAATCCACCTAAACCTGAAAATCGTAACCTAAACCTGAATTTCTGACGCGTGTCTTCCTTCGTTATTTATAGCGATGGAAGCACGTTTTTCGTGATTGACTGCCACATTCTCCCATTTTTTTCTTAATTTTGCGTTGAATTTCTGATTATGGAAACAAACGCAAGCAAAGAAAAACTGTGGAACAGTAACTACTGCAAGGTGATGGCTGCGAATTTCTCGCTGTTCTTTGCCTTCTACGTGCTGACTCCACTGCTACCAATTTATCTCAGTGAACATTTTCATGCGACGAAAGACGTGATTGGCATGGTGCTGTCCGGCTATACGATCGTGGCAATGCTTTTCCGGCCCTTCAGCGGCTATTTCGTGGACTCGTTTCCAAGAAAGCAGGTGCTTATGGTCTGTTTTGCCGCCTTCTCCATCTTCTTCGCAGGATACCTGGCGGCATCGACCCTGCTGCTGTTCACGATTGTGAGGACCCTCCACGGCGGTCCCTTCGGCGCGCTGACCGTGGCAAACTCTACAGTGGCCATCGACGTGCTGCCATCGAGCCGCAGGACGGAAGGTATCGGCTACTACGGCATGAGCAACAACTTGGCGATGGCCATTGCCCCCACCATCGGCATCTTCATCTACAAATACACGGAGAGTTTCGAATTCCTGTTCTGGCTGGCGCTGGTGGTTGCCATCGCAGGCATGGCGGTGGACAGCACGGTGAAGCTGGCACAGAAGGAAATCGCGGTGAACAAATCGAAGCTGTCGCTCGACCGGTTCTTCCTGACCCGAGGTTGGCTGCTGGGCCTGAACATGGTGGCGTTCGGATTCTGCTTCGGTGTGCTGAGCAACTACCTGGCCATCTACGGAAAGGAAGAGCTGGGAATCACGGGTGGTACCGGCACCTATTTCCTGCTCTGCTCCGTGGGATTGATACTGTCCAGGCTCCAAGGAGGCAAGGCGCTCCGCAAAGGCCTGCTCACCCATAACGCCGGGGAGGGAATCCTGATCTCGCTCGTGGGCTACACCCTGTTCATCGCCCTCCCCACCCTCTTTCCGGGAAACCCGCTGGCGATATGGACGGGCTATTACGGCTCTGCTATCCTGATCGGCCTCGGCAACGGCCATATGTGGCCGGCATTCCAGAACATGACCATCAGCGTGGCACACAACAACCAACGTGGCACAGCCAACTCCACCATCCTGATATCCTGGGACATCGGAATGGGACTGGGCATCCTGGCGGGCGGCGTGATCTCAGAACTTCTGGGCTACGGCATGGCTTTCTGGACCGTGGCTGGGGTGAACGCACTGGGAGCGGCGACATTCTTTGCGTTTACAAAGCAGTTCTTCCTCAAACGAAACCTGAACCCGGAGCTCAGGTAATTTTGAAATTTGAGATTTGAAATTTATTTACAATGTTTTCGGCTGCCCTCAACAGATCTCAAGCAAGCTTGGCTTTGTATTCGCTTGCACGAAAATTGAAATTTGAGATTTATTTCCCGGACGAAGACATTGGGAGATATTCATGTTGCGACTTGACCGTGCTTCGCCGGTCGAATGTGCGGACAAGTACGTCCACAACCACAGAGCGGATGGGTTCATTACAAATCAGAGACGTCTGAGTTTCATCGGTAGGATACCGACGCTACTACACGAAGAGACGTAACCGATGCGTTTCGCTGACGGGAGGAGTAGTAAGAAGCGATTGTGTCTTTACATGAAATACGTTTCAGGCACGCACTACGGTATACGCTACATATAACCGCACTACGTATCTGAAACGTACTAACTATAAAACAGAATTAGTTGCTCCAGAATCTGCTATAATACTATTTGAGGTAGCCCAGGGTTTTGCAGCGTTTGCACTTCTTTCCCACATCGAAGCCTTCGATATCGGTGTAGCCCTCGCCATTGCAGTTAGGACAGAGCTTGACAGGCTTGAGATACTGAGCCGACACCCAGCCCTTGCAATGGTACTCATAAATCATGGATGAAACCTCGACGTAGCAAAATCCGTTCTGTCGCTTACCAAGGTAGGTGACAAGCTGACCCTTGTCAAGCTGGCATTTCTCATCTGAGAAATCCTCCCTCGCCACGGGATAGTTCTTTCCAGGGCCAGTACGGACATTCACGTTCTGTCCGGTGCTGAGGAATCCCTGTCTTACTTTCTGTGCGTGTATCGCAATTACAGAAAGCATCATCATGCATATCAATAAAAGACGTTTCATAAGTGATTGTTTTTTTATTTGACATTATGTATTTTGCAACTCAACGGCAAATATACACAAAAATCGGGAACAACAAATAAAAAAATGAAGAAAACTCAGGAAAAACGCATAATTGCATACATTTGGCGCGATT
>OCTX012283855.1_pt1 | contig 39804 bp, 31 predicted proteins | sample 1539691 | NCBI WGS metagenome assembly OCTX01 (sample SAMN02144231, study PRJEB22623) | gut metagenome | biome: sheep rumen | host: Ovis aries | place: New Zealand
CGCGTCTGCGTCTCCGCTGTCGCTCCGGTCGGCGCTAAACGAACGTCCACCGGACGTTCAGCGCCCGCCGGAGGCTACAACTCAGTCGGGAATTGTCACCCGCTACTGAGTCATACTTTGTATTCCCACCGCCTATAGAGGCGGGGGACACCCCGAGTGAGTTGTACTTCCGCCTTATTCTCTTGACTTATTCTTTGGCCGTATTCTCTCGACTTAATCTCTAACCTTATTCTCCTGCCGTTTCTCCCTGGCGGCGCTGCCGTTTGGCCCATACCGCGAAGCAGATAAAGCAGAGGATGATCTGCAGCACGGTCGAACAGGGTGTGGCCAGTCCGATGTGAAACAGGGAGACCGGCTCCTGCCGGCTCATCAGGAAAGCAATCGGCACACGGACCAGGAAGGCCCCGACGATGCCCTGCACCATGACGAAGGTGGTGTACTCCATCCCGGTGAAGAAACCGATAAAGCAGAACAAAAAGCATGTCAGCAGGCAGTCGATGCCGTAGGCCTTCAGATACTGGAAGGCGGCGGCAATGACCTCCGGATCCTTTGCGAAGATCGACGCCAGAAGATCACCATGGAAGAAGGCCGCATAAAACATCAGCACGCCAAAGAGCGTGGAGATCCCGATGGCATACCACAGGCCTCGCACCGCCCGGTCATTTCTGCCTGCGCCCCGGTTCTGTGCAGCGAAAGCCGACATGGACTGGGAAAATGCCGAAGGAACCAGCATGATAAAGCCGCAGACCCTCTCCGCAACACCAACACCGGCGGAGGTGATCAGACCGAGTGAATTTACGATAGCCAGGACCACCAGGAAAGAAATGCCCACCAGCAGATCCTGCAGGGCGATTGGCGTGCCGAGAACGAGGATTCGTTTGACAATGCCGCCATCCCAGCGGATCAGATCCCGGCTCATGGTGAATGGCAGCTCTCTCCTGCGGATCAGAAGCAGGGAAACCAGCACGCTGATCATCTGAGCAAAGACCGTAGCCGCTGCCGCACCGGCTGCACCAAGACCGAAGCCTGCCACCAAAAGGAGGTCGCCCGCGATATTGGTCACACATGCGATCATAACTGTGACAAGCGGCGTGCGGGAATCCCCGATGCCGCGGAAAATGCTGCCGATCAGGTTGTAACCGATGATGACAAGGGATCCCAGCCCACAGATACGGATATAGGAAACGGTCTGCTCAAACGCTTCCACCGGTGCGTGCATGATCGACGCCAGCCCCGGCGCAAAAACAGCGGTCAGCACCGTCATGATAACACCGATCACCAGAAACAGCAGGATGCCCGTTCCGACGATCCGGCCGCCCGCCTCGGGCTTTCTCTGCCCGATTCGTTCGCCGATCAGGATCGTCATGCCCACCGACAGGGAGATGATCAGGCCTGTCACCGTCATCATGATCTGGGAACCCGTGGAGACCGCGGACACATCCGCCGCCTCGGCAAACTTGCCGACGATCATCAGGTCTACGGCGCCGTACATCGACTGCAGGAACATGGCAAACAGCACCGGTCCTGCAAAACGCAAAAGTGCCGGCACGATCCGCCCTTCTATAAAATCTACCTGTTTTTCCATAATTTCTCTGCAGCCTCCCATTCTGGTGTCAGTAATCTCACGCGCGGTGCAATCTCATGCGCGAGTAACGCGCGTTCCATGTTCACTTGTGCCTCGCGATGCGCGTGCGACTCCTATCTCACGCGCGGTGCACTCTAGTGCGCGAGTAACGCGCGTTCCATGTTCACTTGTGCCTCGCGATGCGCGTGCGACTCTTATCTCACGCGTTCCCTGCCTATTTTCTCTGTTAAAAAACGCCCGGTTATTTTGCAATAACCGGGCGCACCCGACATCTTATCGAGCAGGACCTTTTCTGATCCATAGGCATTGCGATGCCCGCTCCTCCGATGACCTATTTATTTTTGGATTGCCTTGGTGTTCCTGACACCTATAACGGCGTGAGGCACCTCAGCTGTGTTATCTGCTGCCATATGCTGTCATCCACAGCATGACCCACTATACCATCCTATATAAAAAGAATCAAGCCCTGCGCTGATGGCAGAGCCTGATTCTCTTAACTACTTTTTTCTTGTTGTTTTATTATTTCCTGGCGGCTTTTTTCAGCCAATCGGTCCAGGCATCAAAGCCTTCACCTGTTTTTGCGGAGAGGAAGAAGATCTTTGCCTTCGGATTTCTCTCCCGGACACGGGCCACGAAGGCCTCGTCGTCAAAGCGGAAAAAGGATTTCGTGTCGATCTTGGAGACCAGCACCACGTCGCACACCTGGAACATCAGCGGATATTTCAGCGGCTTGTCGTCGCCCTCGGGCACCGACAGGATGCATACGTTGGCAGTTGCTCCGGTATCCTGCTCGGCCGGGCAGACCAGGTTGCCGACATTTTCCAGAAACAGGAGATCCAGATCGGATGTGTCAAACTCCCGGATGGCGTCCAGCGTCATGAATGCGTCCATGGCGCATTCTCCGCCGGTATGCACCTGGATGGACCGCACGCCGGCGGCCTCCATCTTTTCCGCGTCGACCGTCGCATCGATATCGGCTTCCATCACGCCGATGCGGAAGGTGTCTTTCAGCGCCGCGATCGTGCGGAGCAGCAGCGTCGTCTTGCCTGCGCCGGGCGAAGCCATCAGGTTGACCATGAAGGTCCCGGCTTCCCGGTTGATTGCTCTGACCTCATCGGCAGCTCTGTCGTTCTGTTCAAAAATACCCGCGTTTACCTCGATGACCTTCATGCGTTCCTCCATTCCCTGTACTGTGCAAGCAGCCAGCTGGCCAGCTCGTCCATTCCCTCGCCTGTAGCAGCCGAAACGGCAAACACCGGTGCCGGGCCGCGTTCCGCCACGTTTGCGCGGAATTTTTTCAGATCAAAGTCAAATACCTCGAGGGCATCGATCTTGTTGACGATCACCGCATCAGCCTTCTGGAAGACCAGCGGGTACTTGAGCGGCTTGTCGTCTCCTTCCGGTACGGACAGGATCACCAGGTCCAGCTGCGCACCGGTGTCAAACTCCGCCGGGCAGACCAGGTTGCCGACATTTTCCAGAAAAACGATGGCAGGCTTTTTCTCCTCTGCAGGCCAAAGCTCCGCAGCAAGCTCCCGAAGGCCCTGCCGGGACATATCGGCATCCAGATGGCACATGCCGCCGGTGTGGACCTGTACGGATGGATAGCCCGCCCCGGCGATCGTGAGTGCATCCACATCGCTGTCGATGTCCGCCTCCAGAACGCCGCAGGGTGCTTCCTTTGCCAGGCGGGGAAGCAGCTGCAGCAGGGTCGTGGTCTTGCCCGACCCCGGAGAGGACATGATATTGACATAAAAGATGCCTTCGTTTTTCAGTTCCTGCCGCAGAAGATCGGCATCCTTGTCGTTATCCTCCAGGATGCTCTCCTTCACATCGATTATTTTTACCTTCCGTTCATCACGCATCATGCATTCTCCTGTGCTTCATTTGATGAATTGGTTTCCATTATACTGCATCCATACATTTATTGTATAGTTTTCGCTTATACGGCTGGGTTGGCTTGCAATCGCCGGCTTCGGCATGAAGGGTTCCATCCGAAAGCAACTGGCATACTTTTATTTTCCAGGAGCGCCATCCGCCGATCCGACCTTACAGCAGCTTGCATCACGGCTGCCGGAGCAAGTGCCGGAATGTACCGAGTCCTGCCCGGGAATCTGCAGATTTAGCGAAACTCAATATACAGATTGAGGAAAACTTGCGTCCTGCCCAGGTTTCTCACAGATTCAGCAGCACCATGGCTGCCAGCACCAGCAGGATCCCCACCATCTGCCTGCGGGTATGCTTCTGGTGAAAGAAAAGAGCGTCCACCGCCATGACCAGAAGGATCGCGCCGGTGCTGTTGAGGGGATAGACCAGAAATGCCGGCAGCACCACCAGGGCCGGCAGCAGCAGATAGGACGCAAAATAGTTCGGCACGCCCACGGCAATGCCTGCTGCCAACTCCGGGAGACGCAGGGATCTCCCGCTTTTTTTCTTCTCCTGAAGGACCAGCAGGACCGTCAACACCGCGGCTGCAGCAAAAAGATAGAGGAAAAACAGCTCATCTTCGGCGCGGTTTCCTACCTGTTCAAATACCTTCGGCATAGAACTGCTGCCGCCTCCCGCAAACATCGCAGCCAGAAGGGCGCCGGCATGCGGCCGGCTGCTTTCGGACGAGGGGGATGGATCTCCTTTCCGGCTGATGGCATTCTGGCTTCCGTCTGACTTCGCGCTGTCCGCCGCCAGTCTCTGCTCCGGATCCATTTCCTTCTCCCCGGATTCTCCACCGCCGGTGATCAGCACCAGAGCGATCAGGCACAGGAGAACACCCAGGATCTGCAGGATCCCGGGCCGCTCTCCAAAGATCAGAATGCTCACCCCCAGAGAGATCACGATCCCCATCTTGGAAAAGACGGCCGTCAGGGTGGCTCCGTTGAGCCGCGTGTTGGTCTGCATGGTGACCAGGCCCGCCACATAGAAGGCACCGCCGATCAGGCCGCACACAAGAGCCGTGCCAGAACCCTTGAGAACAATAGAGCGGTCCGGCAGGCTAAAGAATGCGATCAGGATGCACACCAGATAATTGCCCATAATGATCCCGTAGCGGTTCCCCTTGGGCTCCTGGAAGATTTTCAGTACAATGGCCATCACCGCACTGCTGCAGGTGGCCAGACCAAGATATAGCATTGGTTACATAGTTCCTTGGTTTTCTAAATTTTCAGGTGCGCCTTGGCCTTCCAGGCATGGTGCGCAGGATGCGTAAGCATATTTCTGGTGCGGGCTTTTTGCGAAGCGCCAACAGGCCTAAATCAGGCCAGTATGCTCCTGCCCTTTACGTATACGTGATATAAACCACCGCATATAGAGGCAGGCGCATTCCGGCTGAATATAACAAACACATCTTACACAAATGCAACAGACACCATCTTACTGCTGCTTTGCCAGTTTTTCAAGTGCCTCCAGATCCCTCCACGGATAGGCGGTAAGCCCGGAGGAAGCCAGGCGGAATACATACCCGTTTTCCACATCGACCTCATACAGCCGTTTGACCCGGTTTATCTCCTTCCATTCCGATGTATCCAGCGCCAGCAGGTAGCCGCACTCTCTCTGAAGGCCGGTCCGCACAATGACCAGCAGCTGACCGTTCTTTTCATCCATCCGGCACAGGAGCGTTCTGTCACTGATGTCGAAATCACTGGAGAATATGCCTTCGATCATCTGGGAGTATACCATCGTGTTCTCCGTCAGATCGATCACATCCAGACGCTCCGACGATGTCAGGACCACTAGATACCGGTCATCCTTGCCGGCAAGGGACAGCGCTTTGATCTCATCGTACGCATAGGCCACATCCAGATCTCTGCCGGTTCCCTGCTTCGCATCGTAAAGGGTCAGTGTGCCTTTGCGGTTTGTCAGGACAAAGACGGGCGTCTGTTGGCCGGGGATCACCATCATCTCGCTGATCTCATCATGCAGAGGCGTGATCTCCGTCACGCTGCCATCTGTGCTGTCCCAGCAGCGAATCGCCAGTTTTTCTCCCAGGTCATCCTCGGACCCGCAGACGACCAGAATGCCGGATCCGCCTGCTCCTGTTCCCCAGATCCGAGGCATCGTCAGCACTTTTCCATCGCCGTTTTCTCCTGCCGCCTTGCCGTCGATCCAGCAATACACACTGTCTCCGTCCACATAGGATTCCGAAATAAAATGGGAGAGCACGCCTCCGCCGCTAAGCTTTTGGTTCCGGACCGCCGTCTGGGAACCATCCTCCAGGTTCTCAAGTGTTGTCTCGGTCCCGTCCGTGCAGAGGATATGCGAGCCGACGACCACATGGGTATCGTCCAGCGCAGCAGCAGAAAGGCTGCCAAATTCTGTATCGAAGGTCACCGTCCCGCGGCTTGTCAGGGTCTTCGCATCGAAGGCCGACATGGTCACCATATTGTTATAATCCCGGTAAAGGATAAACATAGTCTCCCCAGATGGCGAAATGGTCAGCTCGGTATCATACAGATCACTGCCCGCTGGCTGGTCTTCGATCGTGATCAGCTCAGGATCAGTCTGGCATTTTGTTACCAGAACAGTCCCCGGATTCTCTTCTTCTACTGCGATCCATGCTCCCTCATCCAGATTGAAGGCCGGCCCGTCCATCCAGCTTGCGGCCTGGGTCAGCGTGCGCATACCGGTGCTGATCGACTGCGCCGAGCTGTAGAAATTGTTTTCCTCATGGGACAGGGCATAGGCCGCAAAGCTTCCATCAGAAAGCATTACGCCCAGGATCTCCTGATCCCGGTTATACCAGAAAGCCTCCAGGATATCGCCCGACATCTCGATCCCCTTGCGCAGCTTTCCATCGGCAAGATTAAAAACAAACAGGGTGGACTGGCTGCCGACCACAGCCAGGTGGCTGCTGGTCAAAAAGCTGGTCTTCATCTTGTTGACCGTGATCGTACCGTTCTCGCCTCTTTCCCTGTGCTCGATCTCCTGGACATCTACGGTATCATCCGGATGCCAGACCATCGTGCGAAGCTTGCCGGAATACTGGCTGAACTGGGCACAGAAGATATCCCCTGTCGTCTCATCCAGATCCATTCCGTAGAAAAAGGTAACCGAGTTCTCATATGCCTTTCCTGTCAGCTCCCGGGTCACCTCGCCCTTTTCCGTATCGATCACATAATAACGGTAGTTGCCGGTCTTGCCTTCCTCATCTTTTTCCGGGAAATCCTCGGCTAAAGCACAGAGCAGGTATTTTCCATCCTGGGTAAAGGATGCGCCATAGCTGTTTCGAAAGTTGAGAAAGCTCGAATAGATTCGCGAATTTTCGCTGCCTATCTGAACACGTCCGGTCACCTCTCCCGTCAGAGTATCCAGAAACAGGATTTCGGGAAGCCCCTGCAGCTGATTGACACCATCTGCCACAGCAAGCCTGCTTCCATCCGGTGAGAGAGCAAAAAGGGCCGTGCCGCCGTTTTCCGGCACAAAGGTCCACAAAAGGCGCCCGTCCTCCAGCGAGACCGCTCTGGTCGAAAACTGATCGCTGACCAGTGCCGTCTTCTGCTCCTCTGCCAGGACAAGGCAGTCGTTGTACCGGTAATAGCTGACGCCCTCTCCGGTCATCGTCTCCCAGATGGTCTCACCCGTCTCCAGATCCAGCATCCGAAGATAAGCTGCATTGTCCAGGGTGACTACGTGTTTCCCATCGGAGGTGACTGCCATGGCCTGAATATCCATGGGCTGCACAGCAGCTGCTGTCGTCACTCTCGTTTTGCTTGTATACAGCGACATGGCCTCGGTCAGCAGACCGGCGACCCGCTTGTCCGTAAGCTCCGGATCGTTGTTTTCCAGAGCCTTCAGCGCCTCGGCGACGGCACGCTTGCGATCATACTCATCCAGGGCGACATAGCCCGCATCCACATGCATCTCGGAGGCCTGCCGCATCAGATCCCGGTTGTGCTGGGTAATCTGCTCGTTCTGCTCGGTGATCTGGGCGTTCTGTTCGCTGATCTGCACGTTCTGCCTCGTGATCTGGGCGTTCTTGTTCAGAACCACGCCGGCAAATATGGACAGTGCTGCCAGCGCCCCGCCCATGGCCGTCATGATCCGGTTGGTCCTGGCCCGGCGCTCCCGCTGCCACAGTGTATCGAAGGGACAGCCAATCAGAGCGGCCAGGATACGCATACTTTCCTTCTGAAAAACCTTCCGGCTGATCTTGTGGTCATCGCCGGCAATATTGGCCGCCAGCGGCTCCAGATCTGCCGTAATGTTGCCTTCCTCATCAAACTCATGCAGCATCCAGGGCGAGAAAGATACGTCCGGCGTACCGTCTGCCAGCACTGCCAGCAGATGATTCCGGTCATGGGTTTTCAGGAAATACCTGATCTCCTGCTCGCACCATTTGGACTGCGGCAGATCCGGCGTGCAGATAACGATCAGGAATTTTGTATTGTCCAGCGCATGAAGGATGCTGTCTGACAAGGATGACGAGATCGGCAGCTCATCCTCATCCCGGAATACGTAGCCCAGGCGGCTGCCGCCGGCCTGCGCCTGCAGTTCCTTCGGCACGCGATAATTCTCGATCCGTTTCTGGATCATCATCGCTGCCTTCTTGTCCAGTTCCTTGTGCCGGTAGCTGATAAAGGCAATGTACGAACGGTCTGCCTGGCCGTTCGCATTCGTTTCCGGTACGCTGTCCCCGGCGTTGTTCTGCGGGCTTTCCTGTACGTTGTCCCCCACGCTGCTCTGCAGGCTTTTCTGCATGCCGTCCCCGGAACTGCTCTGCGGGCTTTCCTGCATGTTCATCTCTGCGCTTTTGTCTGCATCATCCGGCATACGATTCTGCGTGTTGTTCTGTGTCGTATTGTCGGCCATATCCTGCTCCTTCCCCTGTATCTTCAGATACTGCTGGTTATTTCCTGCGTGCTGCTGCAAATTCCTCCCGCAGATCCATCAGGATCTTTCCCATCAGGTTTTCGCCCGGCCAGTCGGCCATGTGGGTGACAGCCGCTGCTTTTGCACCAAGGCCGATGCCCCAGATCGTATCCTTCGGGCTTGCCTCTGCGAGGATCGCGTCTTCGGTCTCCAGGAGCGCTGCCAGAAGATCCGGGTTCTGGGCGAATTTTTCCCGTACGCCGGTCTTTACGATCTCATATTTTTTCTCATTCCACACCGCACCATCGAAAGGCTTTACCTGCCGGCCCAGGGCCTTGCAGTCTGCCGGCTCATCTGCCCGGAGGATTGCTGTATACCTCGTGGAATCGTGGAACAGCTTTGCCTTCTGAGCCATCATGTACTGCTCTACGTGCTGGTACTCGAAGTCGTCATACACGAACTTGCGCCGGTACCAGTTGGAAAAGCCGCCGTTTTCCTCATTGTCCATCCAGAAGAAGACCATTTTCTTCTTTTTCTCCGGACGGCGATGCTGCATGTACTTCGTTTCCCAGGCCGGATCCCGCCAGAAGCTTTCCGGCGTCATCAGACATCCATAGCACAGGTCATCGGACAGCTCCAGGATCACATCAGAAAGCTCCAGATCCTTTTTCCAAATTTCCGGGATGCCCGAATATCCGTGCAAAGCACCCAGGATGTTGCCGGTAACGGCACCGGTGGAATCGCTGTCCCCTTTGTGATTTACGGAAGCAATCAGACCTGCGGAGAAATCGTCCGCATACCGCAGGGCGCAGTACAGGGAGATGCCCAGGGTCTCCTCGGCCACCCAGCCCTCGCCAAGAAGGTGGATGTTTTCCAGATCATCGGATGTGCCATCGTCTGCCAGCTCCACTGCCAGATCGATGATCCGCACCAGTTCCGACAGATAGGGATCGCCGGCAAATAATATTTCTGCCGTATCCCTGGCTTCCAGGACGATCTCCTTTAGCGTCATGGGTCTGCCTGCCGGCGGATAGATGATCCGGTTCAGGATGTGGACCAGGACCGCTGCCGGCATATATCCCAGCGGATGGCCATGGGTGATGGCCGCGATCTGGGCCGCCTCCATATCCAGATGCTTGATGCCAAGGGGCAGAGCCGCCATGGGCGCCACACGCATGATGCCGCCGCAGCCCTTGCTGTTGTTCCGCTTGGCCTCCACAAAGTCTGCAAAGGTCTCGCCTTCTGCCTCCCGCTCCAAAGCGTCCAGACAGGTATTGCCGGGCGCCCGCCGCGCGTACAGCTCCGGGACATCCAAAAGCCAGGTAGAACCGCCCGCGGCAGTTCCCCTCTCGGCCCGGGTTACCTTCGTGATGGTGGATTGCTGGGTCTTCAGCCAGTCCTGATAGGCCAGCGCCACATATTTTCTCGGTGCGGAACTGTCCCCCTTCAAAGCGTGCGCAGTGTCCGCCTCAAGCAGGCCGGCCGCCGTAAAGAGCACCATCTGGGTGTCGTCGGAGATCAGCGCCTTCCCGCTTCGCTTGTCCGTCTCATAGGCCGTGATACCTGTTTTGCCATAGCGGGAGAAGATCTCCTTCTCGCCCATAAACTCCACCGGGTAGCCCAGGGCATCTCCCGCGCCGCCGCCAAACAGGCAGCCGCGGATGGCATCCAGGTGCACCGCCTTCTGTTCCTTCAGGGCAGCGATCCGCGCACGCTCCGGCGCGTCCTCGTCCCGGTAGAAGTCTGTAAAATTCCGTGTAAACTCGGTAAAGTTATACTGCTCCTCGCTCCGGTCCATCACCGCAAAATCGATGCTGTCAAACAGCTCCCGCTCCTTTTTTCCATCGAGCTCAAGCTCTTTGAGCGCGCGGTAAAACAGATCCGACACGATGCGGGCGTCGTTGTTGAATGCCCCGCAGCCAAAAGCGCCGAGGACCAGCTTCCGGTAGCCGCAGAACGCCGCTGCCTTCAGCATGCCGGTGATCCGGCCGAGCATCAGCTGCTCATAGGCCTCCATGCTCATCCGTCCGAGGCCGCCCCGCAGGATCGGTGCCGCACAGGTAAGGACCGCCACGACCACACTCTCCGGCAGAAACTCCCCCTTCTCATCCCGGATCACCTCCACATACGGATGGATGATCAGGGCATCGGTGCCCATGGCCGTGTTGGCGGAGTTGTTGTAATCATAGTAAGGCATCGCCTTCCGCCCCTCCAGGGACAGCAGCAGCGAGCTCTTCCGGCACAGATCCTCCTCCTGGGCCCTGGCGCCGTTGCGGACACCGCCGCCCGGGTTAAACGGATTGGCCAGGTTCAGCACCAGCACCGGCATTTCACCGTTCGCTGCAGATTTCTGCCTTTTGAGCGCCGCCTGGAAGGAATCTTCATTCACACAGCTATAGCTGCATCGCTTTCCGGGCTTTGCAGGTTTCATGTCCTCTGCCTGCACCTGCGTATCACTATCTTCGAAACCGGAAGACGCATTTTCTGAAAAAAGCACCTCCAGCTCCCGCGGAAGAAAGACTCTCGCCTCCTCCATCTGCTCACGTGTAAGCTTCACCGGCACTTTCTGGCTGCCGGCCATATACCATCCCCGGTCCAGAATATCCAGGGTCTCATTCAACATCGCAATATTTTTCTGCCTCATAAGGGTTCCTCCGTATGTTGGCGTATCTGTTCTGCCTGCAAAAGGCACTACTCTGTCTGTGAAAGGCTCTGCTCTGCCTGTGAGAGGCAATCTGTTCTGCCTTTGTAAGGCCATCCATTTTGGTTATACTGTCCTATTCTTCCTGTCTGAATTGGACATTCCTCTCGCTCTGATTTAGACGTCAACTTTGCCCTTAATTATAGCATGCCTGCATGGATCGTGTGAACAAGTCACCGAACGGAATTCAGTCTTCTGCGGAAGAGCAGCGGGAAAATTTGGACATTTTGCGCTGTTTGTCGGGGAACCTGCTGTTCTGCTATTCCAGTGTTTTCTTTTATACTGGACCACTCAAGGATTCACATCTGCATCCTGCTTTTTTCTGAGTTGCAGATGTGTTTTCGCTGCCCGGACGCTCTCTTTTCCTGCAGGAATACAGAAAAACACATCTGCTTCCTGTCTGTTCCAGGACTTGCAGATGTGTCTTTCATTAATCCTTATTTTTTTAAGGCTGCACTTAGTGCTCCGGGGATCCCGCGCGGGCCCCGGACAGCGCCGATCCCGTAGGTCTCTTTTAATACGGAGAAGGGGAATTTCTTTGGCGCATAGCGTTTCTGCAGCCGTACCTTCATCAGTGCGCTGATGGTCGGGTTTTTGTCTTCATAGGAGAATGGGATGTCTGTCTGTGTGACTTTGCATTTGTACAGGATCGCGGATACGGGGGCTGCTGCGTACAGATATACGGTGTCGCCCTTCCGGATGCCTTTGCCCTGCTTCCAGTCGATTTCTTTTTGCTCATCGAAGGCATGCTCAATATCGTAATAGGCCGGATTTGCAGGTACAAGCCATTCCTTTGGAGGCCTGTTTTTTTGCTTTTCCTTTTTGGATGCAGTGGCCAGATAGCCCTCGTCGATCATGCGGCATACCTGCTCCAGCGGAACAGTGCCATCGAGCAGGATGGAGATCCAGTTGCCCTTTGTCAAATGATAGCCACGGAGAAATCCTTCCTGCTGCACCAGCATGTCGGCGTAGAATGGATCTTCCACCTTGATGTTTAAAATGTCTGCCAGACCTTCGCCGGGAAGATCGAGCTTTTCATAAGGAACATCCATGATCAGGCCGAACCATTTGCGGTTGTCCGCATGGCGGAATACAGCGTACCCCGGAAATCTGCTCCAGAGATACTCCGGCTTTGCCTTGTACTTCTTTTTTACGTATGCGTAGACCTGCTCTCTGATCGATGTCACGGCAATGCTGTCCTCCTTGTCCGCCTATAGCTGATCGATGTCACAATTATGCTGTGTGCGTGTCCACCTAAAGCAAATCGATGTCACGGCGATTTTGTTTCTCTTATCTCTTAAAGCTGATCGTATTTTGTGCTTTTCCCTTTAGCCTTTTCCACCGGGTATTTGCGCTCGTTCTTTTCCATCTTGCTCATTACGATCACATCTTCATCCAGTCCGAGGGCATCCAGCATGTTGCGGCAATACACCAGCACATCGGCCAGTTCTTCCTTTACATGCTCCAGATCGTAGTCTGTGTCGCTCCACTGGAAGCATTCCAGCAGCTCGTTTGCCTCAATGGAAATGGATTTGGCCAGATTTGACGGCGTATGGTACTGCTCCCAGTCCCGGTCCTCTGTGAATTTTCTGATCCTGTCCAGTGTCTCCTGTCTCATGGCTTCTCCCGTGGTCAATTCCTGTCTGTTGTTTTTGTCTGATCTTTTATGCCTGATCTTTTATGCCTGATGTTTTCTGCCGGATTCTTTATAACTCGTGGTAGTACGGGCAGATGCCTTCTTCCACCACCTCATTCCAGATGGCGATCATCTCGGGCAGATCCTGCTCCCGGTATTTTCTTATGATCATTTTGTCCTCCTGCGATCTGCCGCCTATCTGCAGGTGTGCCCGGAGGCTGCCTCGAAATTGTATTTTACGATGCCCAGGTCGATCTTTGCCATCGGGCCGCGGCCGGCTGTTATGACCGGTGTTTCTCCCTCCAGGGAGATGTGGAATTTCTGCTGGTTTACGGCCGTCGGCGCCATCATGGCTGCCTTTACGCCGGTGCGGAACCAGGCGGGCATATCCTCTTCTGCCACATCGCACAGACTGGAGAGAGGTTTTGACTTATGTTTTGCCCCTGCATTTTCGCCAAAACCGATGGCGATGACGCAGACCAGCTTCTCACCGGCTGCCTTATCCGCGTTGCATTTCCCACGACTGTAGGTGCCAGCGACCCAGCAGGTGTTGAGGCCAAGCATCTGGGCTTTAATCACGACCTTCTGACCATAATAGCCGCATTTTTCCTCCAGGTCCGGCATGCTTTTCGGGCCTACCAGGGCGACATAATTTCTCACGTTTGTGAATCTCCCATAGTGGGCGATGAGCGTGTCAAAGCATTCCGGGTCTTCGGTTATAAGCTGGATGTGCAGCCCGCTCTCCTTGTTGCAGGCTTCGATCAGCTCGTCCAGAGCTGTCCGCATCTCCTCCGGGATCGGGTCTGACTTGTACTGGCGCACACTGTGCCGGTCTCTGATGGCTTCTTTGATCTCCATACGCATGTTACTCCTTTACTGCTTTTTCTGCGATGGGACGGTTTGCTTTTTTTCTAATATATGAATGTCGGATGACCGTGAACTGGTTCCTGCAGCGATCCATGCCTCAGCCTTCGCCGAGGATCGTGCAGAACCCAAGGTCGTACGCGGTGATGCGGTGTCCATGCATCTCCTCCGCAACGCCCTGGACGTTTCCTGCCAGGATTGCCTCCGCACCGTCGGCAAGCAGCCGGATGGTATCTGTGGTCACCGGGATGTCCGCGTGGGACGGCCAGATCTCGTCAAACTCCGAGATGCGGCCTTCCAGCTTATGCAGACTCTCTATGTAGGCGTGCATGTCGCGGTGCAGGCCAAACATAAATATCCGCCCGTTCCGCTGGATCGGATCACCGCTGATCAGCACCCGATGGTCACGGTCAAGCACGGCGATGCTGCCCGGCGTATGGCCCGGCAGATGGATGATCTCCAAAACTCTGCCGCCCAGGTCGATCGTATCGCCCTCTACGACCGGGATGATCTCGCCGGCCCCGCCGCCGCGGCGGTAGACCGCCTCCTCTGCCGGATGCAGATAAAAGGACGCGAACTGGGCATTGCTGCCGGTATGGTCCATATCCGCGTGGGTATTCAGAAGGATAATCGGCAGATTCGTCTGTTCCTCTGCGATATTCCGCGCGTCGTGAACCATCATCCCGGAATCGATCAGCAGAGCTTTTTCTGATCCGGTCAGCAGGAAAAAGCGCACGCCGCCGTCCTCAATGCGCCATGTATTCTCATTCATCTGAACAATCACTCCACTCATACTGATCTCCTTTCGTCATACTTGTGGCAAAGCTTTTACATTCCTGTTCATTATACCATGAAGCCATGGGATGAGACAGCCGGCAGATGATTTATCATGTGCGTTTTTATGTAACTATGTCATGCGATGAAACGCTGGCAGATGTTCAACTGGAGCCTGCCGGAGCAGCAGTCAAAGACGCAGATGTGCACGCAGAAAGGATGAGTCTTTTCGTGATCCGCCGAAGCAGCCTTTGCCGAGATGAAGACATGTAATATGGAAATTTTTATACATCATACATGTCACAACAGGGACGCCAGTAATTAACAAAGGCATTCATGCAGAAAGGGCGGGCTCCGGTGATCCGAAGTCCGCCCTCTTTTTAACGATCTGCTTCTGTTCCTTTTTACCTTTGGGTATCGGTCTCATCCTCCCTGGCCTCGCGGGTGAGCACCTTTTTCTGCCAGCTCCAGCGCCCGCACTCCGGGCATTTCATAAATCTTGTCCGGCCATAATGCACGGCCAGATTGGTCTGCCAGTAGGTGGGCACATGCCGGTGATGACATTTCTGACATTCATAGTAACCTGCGATCTGCTCGATGCCGACGGCGATAAAACTGACCACCACGATCAGGACGACGCCAAATACGATCATAAATGCCCGTATTCGGTTATCCAAATCCAGATAAGCCGCCATTCCCAGAATGAAAAAACCGGCAATCACCGCCGGTCCGGCGATAAGAAACTCCGTCTGCAGCAACTGGCGGTTTTTTTCCTCGATCTCCCGCTGCATGGTCAGGAGATTCTCCTCAGCCCTTTTATCGTATGCCTCTGTCATGATCCGCTCGCCCGACAGGAGTTCGTTGACATTGATGCCAAGAAGGCCGCAGAGTTCCAGCATGATCCCGGAATCTGGCATCGACCGGCCGGTCTCCCATTTTGATACCGCGCGGTCGCTGATTCCGAGCTTCTCGGCGAGAGCCGCCTGTGTCATGCCCTGCTCCTTCCTGCAGGCTGCAATAAATTTTCCGATCTTGATTTGATCCATATCGGGCTCCTCCTTTCGCCTGTATTATGGCATTTTCCGCCCAAATGCAACAGGAACTGTTGGTAGAGTCGGGGATTTTGGCCTAATTTGCCTTTTCAAACACCAGATCTGTGACCGCCGCTGCCAGCAGATCCTCCGGTTTTGTATCCGGATGGATCCAGGCATCGATGGCTTTCTCGGGCAGGATCAGCGGCATTCGATCGTGAATAAAACGAATATCCTCGCCAGGCTCTCGGGTCAGGATCACGAAATATGGCAGGCCCTCCTCGATCCGGTAGAGGCCGCACAGCCAGGTCATGGTCGAATTTCGCGGCTGAAGCATGTACTTGTCCCCGGTTTTGACCCGGCCGTCATTGCCCCGCAGATGCTCCCACTCAAAATACCAGGAGGCCGGCACGATGCAGCGCCGGCGAGTCCAGCACTCCTGGAAGGTCGGCTTTTTTGCAGCCGTCTCGCACCTGGCATTCATCAGCAGAGTCTTCCCGGCAAATCCCCATTTCATGGGATAGACCGCCCGCGCGCCGTAGCGGTTTGGCGCGATCACCGGCACCACATCCGTCGGCCGCATCTCGCCGAAGGATTTTACCGCTGTTGTATTCTGCCATTTCCGCACCAGGGAGGAGCGGTTCATCTCCTCCACGATGGCGCGCATTTCCGGCGATTCCTCCGCCCAGTAACGACAGCACATCGACTGTCACCTCCCTCTCTGTTTCTTTTTGACCGTTCCGCCTAAGGGCAGAACAAACTAGCCCGCAGCTTCCGCCGTATCGGTCCGGTTCCATTTCTGCTTCCACAGCTCCATGACCGCCGGCCGCACGACAGGCCGCATCAGGTACAGGCCAAGGACTGCTGCAAAGAGCCCTGCGGCGATCGTGATCCAGTCGCCGACACCCATGGCGCCCATGACGCCGCCGGTGCTGCTCAGATCTGCCCGGATGAACTCCAGAAAATCCACGCTCATGTGGCCCAGGATTGTCGGCCACAGATTGCCGGTCCTGAGGAAGACCGCGCCAAAGGCCATGCCTATGCCAGTGGCATACACAGCCTGGATCAGAGAAACAACAAACGGCGCGCCGGCCGTCACATTTAAGATGTGGATCAGCCCAAAAGTAAGGGAGGAGAGCCAGAAGATCGTCATGATCCCTTTTTCGGAACGGATCATCCGCATATAATTGGAAACGCCAAGGCCCCGGAAGATGACCTCTTCACCAAAGCCAGGAGAAAATGCCCGGAGAAATGCGAGAAATACACTGGCACTGCCCACGGACAAGATGCTTACGATCGAACCCACATAGTGGAAAACAAGGAACGGTGCCAGCATCAAAAGGCCGGCGGTCAGGTTTTCTTTTTTCAGCATGCCCTGAAAAGAAGGACGGAACCACCACCGGAAGATCGCTGCAGCAGCGATCGCTCCAAGAGCTGTTCCCGGCCCGGCCGCATTTTCCACGGTCATGCCGTTTGCCTGCAGCGTGACAGAAAACCCGGGAATGAGTCTGGCAAGGATCTGTCCGTCGATCACGCTGGAAAACAGATTTGTCATGACCATGCCAAACAATATCAGAAGAAAATATCCCGGGATCGGATGGTCCAGAAATTTGTGTCTCTTTTTTGTCATGTTGGAAACCTCCCTCATAATTCCTTGGTGATGTTTCGATCCGGGCGTAAAGAGCATACCCGGTCACTCAAATCCTCCGTCGCAATCGCCAGATGGTGCTGGATGGCGCTGTTTTTCTGCCTGTTTTTCTGCGCTGTTTTTTTGCCGGTTTCCTCTGCTTCTTTGCATGCACCTGCCATCTGCAGAAGAAATGCAGGCTGCCGTCTATATGCGGCCGGCCGTCATAACACTCCCGCGAGCTCCAGAAACAATCCTCCCAGGCCGCAAAGCACCATGACCAGGATCGGATTTGGCCGGAACCTGCGCAGGACGACAAATGCCGCAGCGAACAGGAACAAACCTGGCCACTGTATGGCCGAAAATGAAAACGTATCGGAACTGCCGAAAGCTACTGTCAGGAGCATATTGATACCGGCAGCCGCGATCAGCGCGACGACTGCCGGACGCAAGGATGCCAGGATGCTCTGCAGCATGGGCAGGCTGCTCCACCGCCGGTAGATCAGTGCAAGCACAGAGACAATGATCAGCGATGGAAAGATACAGCCAAGGGTCGCGGCTATGGCCCCGGCCCCGCCGGCTACACGAAAGCCCACAAAGGTCGCGCCGTTTATGGCGATCGGCCCCGGCGTCATCTCGGCGATCGTCGCCAGATCCATGAACTGGCTTTCGGTCAGCCAGCCGTGCAGCATGACGGTCTGGTACCGGATCAGCGGAATCGCCACATAACCTCCTCCGATGGAGAACAGGCCGATCTGGAAAAAACAGAAAAACAATTCTGCAAGGATCATCTGTTTCCCGCCCCCTTTCTATTCCGAAGGGCAAGGATGACGCCTGCAAGAACGGCACAGGCAATGATCCATATCACATTGATTTTAAAGAAAAACGAAGCAATAAATGCGGCGCCCATGATCAGCATGTGAAGGGCTGACTGGTCTTTTGCCACTGTGATCCCCATGCTGAGCGCAACGTCCAGAATGACCGCTGCAACGCCGCTTTGCATGCCGCGAAGCACAGCCGCGACGATACGGTTCTCTGCAAAGAGCTGGTAAAACACCGAAATGACCGACAGGATTGCCATGGGCGGAATGACCGTGCCCAACACGGCGGCAGCCATCCCGGCAGCCCCCGCCATCTTCCAGCCGACCATGATCGCTGCATTGACCGCGATAGGCCCCGGAGCTGACTGCGCCAGCGCGATCATATCCAGCATTTCTTTTTCATCGACCCAGCGCAGTTCATCGACAAACCGCCTCCGCATAAATGTCACGATGACAAAACCGCCGCCAAAGGTGAAGGCACTGATAAAGAGCATACTGCTAAACAGCAGCCACACAATTCTCGCCAGGCTCTGTTTTTCCCCGGAGCGCTCCCCGGCAGAAGATGGAGATACCCGCATGGTCTGGTTTTGGGATGCCTCCGGAAGCTTTTCCTCCGGTTTTTTGGCTTCTTCTATATGCATTTTTTCCGACAGCGCAGCTTCTTTCGAAAGGCTCTGCTTTTCCTGCTGTTTCATCGCCTGTCGTTCACCTCGCACTATTGCCTGTTTTTTAATACTACTTACTCAGCAAAGCCGCGGCGCTCGATATCCGCCCAGGCTTCCGCATCGATCTCCTCATCATGAAACAGAGACTTCCTGTCGGCCTCCGTGATCTTTCTCAGCACCCGGCACGGATTTCCTGCGGCGATGCACCAGTCCGGGATATCCCGCGTCACGACGCTGCCGGCCCCGATGACCGAATTGCTGCCGATGTGCACACCAGGACAGACGACCGTGTTCCCGCCAAGCCACACATTATCGCCGATCGTAACCGCCTTGCCATATTCATACGCCGAGTTTCTGGTCGAGGGATACACGGGGTGGCCTGCCGTGTAAATGGCAACATTCGGCGCCATCAGGCAGTTGTCTCCGATCCGGACCTCGGCCACATCAATGATCGTGCAGTTGTAGTTGGCGAAAAAGTTTTTTCCCACCTTTATGTGATTTCCATAATCACAGTAGAAGGGCGGATTGATAAACGCCCCCTCGGAGCTGCCAAGAAGCTCGGCCGTCACCTTTGCGATCCCGGCAAGATCGCTTCTGTCCATAAAATTTAGCTTCTGCAAGATCCGCCTGCACCGCATCATCTCCTCCGCGACCGCCCCATCCGCAATGTAGGCCATCTCCCGGTCTCTCCGCTCGCTGTTTGTCATCAGCATACTCTCCCCTTTGTCTGAAATTATTTCCGCGGCATTGCCGGATCAACCCATGGTGACGATCACTTCTAAGATTTCTCCTGCGTTGCCGCAGGGAAGTACGCTGCTGCTAATCGGCTTTCCGTTGACGCAGATCTCTTTTATACCCTTCTCCACGCCGTTGGTTTTTACCGAGATGTGGTATTCTGCACCGCGGTATCTCCGCACGAGGGTGAAGTCTCCAAAGCCTTCCGGGATACAGGGATCGACCTTCAGGCCTTCCAGCGTGGGATACAGTCCCAGGATGTGCTGGGAGACGGCCGTGAAGGTCCAGGCGGCCGTACCGGTCAGCCAGCTGTTTTTGGCCTGCCCGAAGTATACGGCATCCCGCCCGGCGACCATCTGGGAGTAAACGTATGGCTCTGTGCGGTGGATATCACTTTTTTCCTGCAGGTACGCGGGGCAGGTCTTACGGTAAACATCGAAAGCACGGCTTCCGCGTCCGAGCACGGTCTCGGCGATCACGATCCACGGATTGTTGTGACAGAAGATGCCGGCATTTTCCTTGTACCCGGGCGGGTAGGAAGTGATCTCGCCAAGTTCTGGATGGTACCTGGTATAGGCGGGCTGGAGGATCATCACGCCGTATTCCGTGTCAAGCCGGTCACGCACGGAATCCAGGGCTTTTTCTGCTTCGCCGCTCTCTGTACCGACGCCGGCCATCACGCAAAAGCCCTGGGGCTCAATGAAGATCTGGCCTTCCTCGCATTCCCGGGAGCCGACCTTGTTTCCAAATGCGTCGTAGGCACGGACGAACCATTCGCCATCCCAGCCGGCGGAAAGCAGCGTCTTTTCCATCTTTTCCGCTTCCAGCTCGGCATCTGCCGCCTCGGCTTCTCTGCCGATCAGCCGCAGGATCTCCGCGTATTCTTTTCCATATTTGACAAACATGCCTCCGATGAATACGGATTCCGCCACCGGCCCCTCTGAGGGTCCGAAGGTCTGGAAGCTTTCGCCCGGATGCTCGGAGAAGCAGTTGAGGTTCAGGCAGTCGTTCCAGTCAGCGCGGCCGATCAGCGGAAGATCATGCGGCCCCTTGTGGGTCACGGTGAACATGAAGGAACGCGTCAGGTGGTCCAGCAGCGTGGCCTTTTCACCATCGTTAAAGGGCACGCTTTCGCTGAGGATCGATACGTCTCCGGTCTCCCGCAGGTAGGCAGATGTCCCGGCGATCAGCCAGAGCGGATCGTCGTTGAAGCCGGAGCCGATATCCGCGTTGCCCTGTTTTGTGAGGGGCTGGTACTGATGATAGGCGGAACCATCCGGAAACTGGGTGGCCGCGATGTCCAGGATCCGCTCCCTTGCCCGGTCCGGGATCAGGTGGACAAAGCCCAGAAGATCCTGGCAGGAATCCCGAAAGCCCATGCCGCGCCCGATGCCGGACTCATAGTAGGAGGCCGAGCGGGACATGTTGAAGGTCACCATGCACTGGTACTGGTTCCAGATATTTACCATGCGGTCCAGCCGCTCATCGGAGGATTTTACCTGATAGCCGCCAAGAAGCTCTGTCCAGTAGGCCTTCAGCGCCGCCAGAGCGGCCTCGGCATCTGCGTCGGTCTGATAGCGGGCTCTCAGCTCGTTTGCCGGTGCTTTGTTGATAATACCGGGGCGCTCCCATTTTTCATCCTCCGGGTTCTCACAGTAGCCAAGGACAAACACAAAGCTTCTGCTCTCTCCCGGCGCAAGGGTAAGATCGATCTGATGGGAAGCGACCGGATACCAGCCGCTGGCAACCGAGTTGGTGCACTTTCCTGCCGTCACGGCGGCGGGCCGGTCCGGACCATTGTATACCCCAAGAAATGCCTCCCGGCTGGTGTCGAATCCATCGACCGGTGCGTTTACGGCATAGAAGGCATAGTGATTGCGGCGCTCCCGATACTCGGTCTTATGGTAGATGCAGGAACCCTCCACCTCCACCTCGCCGGTGGAAAGGTTGCGCTGGAAGTTGGTCATGTCATCGAGCGCATTCCAGAGGCAAAACTCCACATAAGAAAAAAGGCTAAACTGCTTTGTGCTGTCAGAATCGTTCGTCAGCCGCAGCTGGAGGATCTCACAGGTATCCTCGAGGGGGACAAAACAAAGCAGATCGGCACGGAGCTTGTTTTTTTCTCCCGAAATGCGGGTATAACCAAGCCCGTGACGGCACTCATACCGGTCAAGCGGCGTGCGGGTAGGCTGCCAGCCCGGATTCCAAACCGTATCGCCGTCCTTGATGTAGAAATACAGGCCGTTTGAATCCAGCGGCACGGTGTTGTAGCGATAGCGGGTCAGCCGCAGCAGCTTGGCGTCCTTGTAAAAGGCATAGCCGCCGCAGGTGTTGGAGATCAGAGAAAAAAAGTCCTTATTGCCCAGATAATTGATCCAGGGCAGGGGCGTCTCCGGAGTTGTGATGACATATTCCCGGCTGACATCATCAAAAAAACCGTACTTCATACATTTTCTCCTTTATCCTGTAAGATTTTCCTATAAGGGTTTTCCCTCAAAGTTTTACTGTGAAGTCTTCCCCGAAAGGGGAAGCCTAAGATTCTTACTGCAGGCTTTTTCCTGCACGAAGTTAACTTAATAACTCTTACTGCATGGTGCTTTTTTAAGTACTTACTGTAAACTCCGCGCGATCGTGACGGAGAGTTCTCCGGCTGCTTCGGCCCAGATCCGGACAATACAGCTTTCCGCCGACAGCTTTTCTATGGTGTGGCGGATGGGCATGCTGCCTTCCATCCGCTCCGGAAGGAATGGACAATAGATGTCGGTGACACCATTTTCCTCTGCCGTATAGGTGAGGGTCATCTTTTTTTCTGCTGCATCATAATGATAGGCATGCAGCTCACCTGCAGTAATCATTGGGTAGGCGCGGCTCAGTGCGGAGTAGTTTTCGTCGTTCTCCATGCCGGGCATCCACTGCCAATAGGTGGAACTCCAGAGGTACTGCTCCAGAATTCCGTTCATGTGACGGATCAGGTCGTTTGTGAAGGACTTGGATGGGAAGGCGCCCCATTCTCCGACGATCATCGGAAGCCCAAGCTCCTTCTGGCTGTGGCGCTTGTCGGCAAACAGCGCCTCCACGTTGGCCTTGTTGAAGGATTCATAGCGGTCGGAATCCACAACCGCGTCATAGCCGTGGGGTGCGAAGATCTGGTTCCCTCTGTCATCCAGGCGCCCGATCCCGGTAGGAATCGTGCTGCTGGAATAGATGTTGCCTCCCGTGATCAGCGGCTTTTTCGATGTGCGCTCCACTGCCTTCTGCATGCGCCGGTAGAACGGCATCAGCGTATTGCGGTCAAACTCCACCAGCTTTTCCGACACGATACCCATATAAAAAGCTGCCTGCTCAGCACTCATCGCCAGGGGATTCGCAGGATCATAGTCTGCAAAACGGGCTGCGGTCTGAACCGTCGCTTCGCCAAACGCCGCCCGGGCAAGACTGCCCATAAAAGGTTCATTCATCGGCTCAAAGCCGATCAGGCCTTCACAGGGATCGAAGTACTCTGCCAGCATCTCCCACATGGCTTCGTAATGATCCAGCAGGCCTCTGCCATCAGCGGCAGGTGCGTTTTTCCAGAAATTATCCGCTGCACAATTGATCGCATCACTCTGCAGGTACGCATCATACCACATCGTGCAGTTTTCCGGATGGGGCTTCCCCTCATCCAACGTAGCCCAGAGCGGCGCGCCATCCTCCCATTTGATGGAAAAAAGATCCTGATGCATGTCCAGCATGGTGTGCAGTCCATAGCTCCAGGCAAGCTCGACCACGTCCCTGACGCGCGCAAGGTACGCTTTATCATATACGCCCGGCTGCGGCTCCACGCCATCCCAGAAAATGCCAAGACGGATCAGGTTAAAGCCCTGTTCCCGGAAGCGGCGGAATACAGGCTCCGGATCGGGAAAAAGATAACCCTGTCCGGGATCCTTACAGACCATATTAATACCGTTGAACAAAACTTCTCTTCCATCATGATACACAAATCGCTCTCCCTTAATCAATACCATCCTATATTCCTCCCTGTTTTTTATTCTCTTTACAAGATAAGGGGCTGTCATTCTGCTGCGTTCATGGCGCCGATGATCCCTTCGAAGAGGGGCTGGATCTGGGGCGCGTAGGCCAGGAGTGCGGTGATGGGCTGGTCTATGACGTATTCCAGCATCCGGTTTTCGGCCATTTCCGGAGCGTACTGGGCCAGCATACTTTTTCCGAGCGGGTGCTCCATCAGTACGCGCAGGGGCATTTCCATGCTGTAGCGTGCCAGGTGCAGATCGGTTTCTGTTGGGTATTCGTACTGGTAGACACCGCTGCCGAGCTCGACCATCTCGTCTTTTTCGGGGAGGGTCAGCACGGCGGTGGTGTTGGCCGGGACTTCGACCTCTACGCGGATGGTTTTGTTCTGGCAGCTCCACTCTACCCGGATCGGTCCGTATATGCTGTCATAGGCGAGCTTTACCCATTCGATGCCGCAGATGAACTGCGGCCTGATGGAGAATTTCCGATAGCCGGGCTCGAGGATTTCCAGGCCGGCGAGCTTTGTGTACAGCCAGTTTCCGATGGAGCCGTAGGCGTAGTGGTTGAGGGAGTTCATGTTTGCGGGGTTGAAGCTGCCGTCCGGCAGGATGGAATCCCAGCGCTCCCAGATGGTCGTGGCTCCCATTTTGACTTCATAGAGCCAGCTGGGGTTCTGCTCCTGCAGCAGGAGCTTGCCCGCCAGTTCGTGCATGCCGTTTTCGCTCAGCACCAGGCAGGCGTAGGGTGTCCCGATAAAGCCCGTGACCAGATGGGTCTTGTGGGCGTCGATGTTGGTTCGGAGCATGGAGGCAATGCGCTCTCTGTGTTTTTCTTCCACCAGTCCTAAGTGCAGCGCCAGCACCATGGCGGTCTGGGTCTCGCAGACCAGACGCCCGGAAGCGGTCACATATTCGGCACGGAAGGCGGCAAGCACCTGCTCGCGGAGGGTGCGGTATTTTTCCTCCTCTTCTTTTTTGCCCAGCAGTGCTGCTGTATCGGCCACGATCTGCAGGCTCCAGAGATAGCAGGCGTTGGCGGCAAAATAATCCTCCGTCGCGCCTTTTCTGGGCTCATTGAGCCCATTTACCTCCGCATCCAGTCCCAGCCAGTCGCCGTACTGGAAGCCCGTCTGCCAGAGCCCGTTTTCCCCGCACTGCCCGGTGATGAAATCCACCCAGATCTTCATGCTGTCGAACTGCTCTGCCAGCACCCGCACATCGCCGTAGGCCTGGTACAGCGTCCAGGGCAGCACCGTGGCCACATCGCCCCAGAAGGCCGCGCCTGACTGGCCGACGCCCATGATATTGGGCACCACCTGAGGCATGCCGATCTCCGGATTCTGCTCGGAATACAGATCCCGGAGCCATTTTTTCATAAAGGGCAGGATATTTTCGTTGAAAGCTGCCGTGGGGCTGTAGGCAGTGGCGTCGCCGGTCCATCCCAGACGCTCGCTCCGCTGGGGGCAGTCGGTGGGCACGTCCAGATAGTTGTCCCGCTGGCTCCACTGAATGTTCTGCTGCAGGCGGTTTACCAGCTCATTGGAGCAGGTAAATGTGCCGGTCTGCCGCAGGTCCGTGGACAGATGGCAGGCAGTAAAGACCGCCTCCTGTCCCTCCAGAAGCCCCTCGACCCAAAGGTAGCGGAAACCGTGGAAGGTAAAATGCGGCCGCAGGGTCTGGGCCTCGCCGTTCAGGATAAAGGTATCCGCCGCCTGGGCAAAGCTCAGGTTTCCGGTGTAGAAGTTTCCATTCTCGTCCAGGCTCTCCGCATGATGCAGGATAAGAGTCTGGCCGGCATTTCCGCGGATCTGCACCTCCGTCCAGCCCGTCAGGTTCTGTCCAAAGTCATAGACCAGCTCGCCGCGCGGTGTGACAAAGGACTTCTCCGCGCTCAGTTTCATCAGACAGCGCACCGGCTCGTTTTCCTGCCCGGTCAGCATGTCATATCCATGCTCATAGCGTCCTGCCATGCCAAGCAGCTGCTCCCCGGCCGTGGTATCCTGCACTTCGCCGTTGTAAAGCTCGGAGGAGCGGATCGTTCCGGTGGAGACCTGCCAGGTCTCGTTGGTGCCGATCACCTCGCAGCTGCCATCGGCATAGTCAATGACAAGCTGTGCCAGCAGCGCCGTCCGGTCCGCGTAGTTGTTGGGCTGCGGATCAAAGCCGAGCGGCCCGCAGTACCAGCCCTTGCCCAGGGTAACTTTAAGCTCGTTTACGCCAAACGCCAGCTCTGCCGGATACGTCTGGTACTGGAGCCGCTTGTGGTAATTGGTCCAGCCGGGGGCAAAAAAGTCATCGCCAAGCTTCTTTCCATTGAGCTCCGCCTCGTACAGGCCCAGCGCCGTGGCATAAAGCCTTGCGCGTTTTACCAGCTTATCCACGCAGAAGATCCGGGTAAATATGGGGCTTGCCGCTTCCTCTGCCGGAAGGGGATGGGTGATCCACTCGGCATGTCCTTCAAAGATATGGCCGTCCAGAAGGCCCGTCTCAAAGCAGCTTTCTGCCCGCGCCATCTCTGTGCCGTCGGAGACCTCCACCGTCCAGACATAGCCGGTCCTTGCCTTCAGGGCAGGGCCGGCATAGAGAACAAAACTGCTCTGCCTGCTTTTCACAATACCGCTGTCCCAGACGGTTTCCTTCTCATCCGAAACCGTCAGCCGGTAGCTCTCCTGGAGCACATTGTTTCGATCGCTCTTCAGCTTCCAGGAAAAAGCGGGATACTTCTCGTCCAGACCGATGGGTGCTGTTTTCTGCTCAACTGTAAGATCATATATTGCTAACATAGGAAACTCCTTTTAAAAATGGGCTGCCGCAAAAAGCAATGGCATGCATAATTCTTTCCGGAAAGCGTTCCCGCTTTCCCCTCGCGCAGCGGTTTCTGGCCGGATCCGAAGATTCCTCCAGGTGCCGGCTGTCAAGGTTCCCTCTGGAATATTATATGCACGAGTATTGCTGGATGCGGCAGCCTCGTAGTGTTGCTCAGACTTTTTAATGTCCAGAATTTATTATATACAAAAGATTTTCAGGCGTTTGTTATTTCGTACAGGCACTTGCTGCTTTGTTCACGCGCCTGTTTCTTTGTTCAAGTACTTGTTGCTTCGTTCAGGCGCCTGTTGCTTCGTTCAAGTACTTGTTGCTTCGTTCAGGCACCTTTTTTCCAGATGCCTTATTTTGCGGCCTCGGCCTCGTTGCGGGCATGGATCTCGGCCATCATCGAAGCGTAGCTGTTTTCGATATCAAAGCGGCTGACGATGATGTACAGGATGATCAGCATGGCCAGCGGCATGTAGATGGAGAAGCCGTAGATGCCATAGCGGACAGCTGTGGTCGCTGTGGTTGCGGCAGGATCATAGTGCACAGCAGCCAGGATCCAGCCGATGAGCGAGCCGCCCAGACCGCCGGCGATCTTGGCGCCAAAGCTGGTGGCAGAAGAAGACATGCCGATGATCTTGTTTCCGTAGAGGTAGTCGTTGTAGTCGATCGCCATACTGTTCATGGTGCCGCCAAGGCACATCATCGGAATGGTGGCAAAGCTCGGCAGAAGGCCGGCGGTGATGGTAACAATGAAGTTGGCGGGGAACACCACGCGGATCGCTGCGCCGATGATACCGATCACAAAGCCGATCAGCAGGGTCTTTCTGACGCCGAATTTTTTCGTCATCGGGCCGACAACAGCAAAGCCGACGAAGGTGGGGATCAGGCCGACAGCACCCATAATTCCGATCAGGTTGTCGTTGCCGAGAATCCATTTTGCGTAGTAGGTGCCGGAGGTAGAAGACACCGCGTAGATGATCTGTACAAAGAGGTTCGAAACAAGAACGATGACCCAGTATTTGTTTTTGAAAAGCTTTCCGATGGCGTCCATGAAAGGCAGGCCGTCGTCCGGTTTTTCCTCCTCGGCGGCGGTTTCTCTGCTCTTCCAGTACAGGATGACGAGGAAGATCGCGCTCAGCACGCCGACGACAACTGCAAATTTGATATAAGCTGCCTGGTCAGCAACACCGTTTGGCCCAAGCATATTTGTGATAGGAACCAGCGCGATGGCAATGACCATGCCGATGATATATCCCATCGCCGCACGGAAGATACCCATGGTGCTGCGTTCTTCAATACTCTTGGTGCGCATGACCATGATGGCGCCGTAGGGGATCGCGATGGCTGTGGATACAATTGCTGTGGCGAAGATGTTGGTGAGGAAGAGGTATGCCGCAAGGCCCAGACCGCTCAGTCCTTTGGGAACCGTAAACAGGGCGATGATCGCGATCAGCGCCGGGATCGCCATGCGCAGGAACCAGGGACGGCACTTGCCCTTGGGGCTCTTGCCATTATCCATGATCTTGCCCATGATCAGATCTGTAAAAGCATCACAGACCTTTGCTGCCAGCAGCACGTTCGCCGTCATCAGCGCAGAGACGCCGACCTTATCTGTATAAAAGTAGGTGATCGCACCCACCAGACCGCTGATGCCGTTGAGTGCAAACTGTCCGCCGGCATCCGCCAGGTAATCACCAAAACGCATGGTTTTCTGGATGCCCATTTTGTCTACGCCCAGAGGTTTCTTAGCCATTTCCTGTCTTCTCCTTTTCATTTTCAAAATCAGCAGCGTCTCAGCCCTTTTTGCCTCGACGCGCCAGGTGCATCGGCACCTATCTGTCTGCGTTTACATTGCCGGAATCACGTGATTTTTTCTTGATCGTGAGTAAAGGATAACAAAAGAAATGGGCTTTATATATCAAAATACGGATTTAAATTATAAATTTGTGATACAATGGAATTATAATAATCGGAAGATGCCGATAAGATTGAAAAACAAGGGATTTGGCAGTTTGTAAAAACACAGGAAGGGGTACTCAGATGAAGGATATCCAGGCCGCCTGCGGCCACTTACATGCCATGCAGGGAATTCCGCTGTCTCTGGTTGACGGGCAGGGGCAATGCCTGCAGTCCTGGCCGGATATTTTCAAGACCAGTGTGCGGCAGCAGATGCTTGCCTATGTAATAAATGATTTCCGTGGGCAGGAGCGCGATGCGCTGCACCCGCTCATCAGCTATCTGCCCGGCGGCTATTTTGTGGGCGTCATCGAGATCAGTGCTGATCTGTATCTGATCATCGGCCTGTGCAGCCCCTACCCACACACCCGCAAGGAGTTCATGGACCTCTGCGTGGACACCGTTTTGCCGGAATACATGCAGCAGTACTGCGACGCGGCCATGCAGACACCCGTCATCACACTCACCCAGATGCGGGCCTGCATCGCCCTGCTCACACAGCTGTTCTCCGGGCAGAACATCCCCGAGGATGATATCCGGTTTTGCGACCTCGCAAACCTGACAGAAGACACCGAAGAGCGTTTTACCAGAGCGCGCTTCCGTCAGCGTGAGGAAGCCGCAGAACACTCCAAACGCGCCTACGAAATCGCCTTCTGCCAGGCCGTGCAGCAGGGCCGCTCCGACCTGCTGCTGCGCGCCTTCTCCCGCTCTCCCGAGGGAAGCATCGGCGCCATGACCCTAAACCGCGAGCGGCAGATGAAATACGCCTTCATCAGCTTCGCCACCCTGGTGACCCGGGCAGCCATCGACGGCGGCCTCAACGAAGAAAGCGCCTACCTGCTCAGCGATCTCTACTGCCAGCGCATGGACATGCTCACAGAACGCAGCGCCATCGACCGCCTTACCCTGTTCATGGCAACCGACCTGTGCGAAAAGGTCGCCGCCCAGAAGCTGCCAGAACAGACCTCCCCGATCATACGCAAGGCCATCAACTACATCTCCGTTCACCTGCACGAACCATTCACCATCGAAGAACTGGCCGAATACTGCGGCCTCTGCCGCCGCAGTCTGTCCATACGTTTCAAAAAAGAAATCGGGATAGGCATCGTAGACTATGTGCAGCAGGAAAAAATAAATGAGGCACGCTTCCTGGTAGAGCACACAGACCTGCCCCTCTCCCAGATCGCCGTCCACCTAAACTACTCCTCGCAAAGCTACTTCACGACCCAATTCAAAAAAATCGTCGGAGAAACACCAGAACGGCACCGGAACCATCACTAAGCAGACAAAGGGGCTGTCGCACTAAGCATTTGATACATAAATATTCTTACGGGAAGCGCTCCCGCTTGTCCAAAGCGCAGTGGCACTAAGTCGGAATAAGAAGATTCCTCCAAGTGCCAGCTGAGGTCTGTTCCCTTCAGAATATTTATGCACACCTTTTGCTTAGTGCAACAGCCCCATTGTCTGGTTATCCGATTTCGTTCACCTCTATCTTTTGATCCGTCAGTTCCCTTGGCTTTGCCGGTTCTGCGCAGTGGCCAATGGCGAGGCCCATCAAGGGCTGGAAGTCTTCCGGCAATTTGAGAAGATCTGTCCTGTCAAACTCCGGCAGATAGCGGGCCGCTTCGAGGGCGCCCCAGATGAACACACTTCCAAGGCCGAGGGATACCGCCTCCAGGTGCATCGCATATGCCACGGCGGCTGCGTTTGCCCACTCGATCCCTGGCTGCAGATCCTGCTTTCTGTGTGATATAAAGATCACGACAGGCGCATGGTAAAACGGATCATTCTTTTTTTTCGCTTCTCCGGTCTTCGGCCCTTCTGGTGCCTTGACCTCTCCTATGATTTTTTCTGCTATTTTCCTGTCCCTGAACCGCTCCTTTGCTGCTTCTCCAAGGGCATCCAGGACTCTTCTGTCCCTGACAACGGTCAGATGAATATCCGCGTAACGGCGGCTTCCTACCGGTGCGGCGTTTGCAGCGAGGATGATCTTTCTTATCTTCTCTTCTGAAACGGGTTCATCCGTATACTTTCTGCAGGATGATCTAAGTTTTGCAAGCTCCAGATAATCAAACATTTTCTTCCTCCATACTTCTCATGACCAGACAAATGGGACGGTTCCCTTCTATAGATCAGAGTGTATCTGCACAGCGGAATGTGTACTCGCCTGACCCTTTTTCAAAGCGGTCTCCGTTTGGAAGGATAATCTCTGCCGTCGTGCAGGGGGGTACTACGACCTTGAGTGTGAATGTCCCGTCTTTTCTTTCCCACTCAGATACGATTTGTCCGTATTCTGATTCGAAGCTTCTCTCTGCCCGGGTGATCCTGCTGTCCATGACGGGGCGGACCCTGAACTTTTTGTAGCCGGGAACGATCGGTGAGATTCCGTTTATGTTTTTGAACATCCAGTCATCTACGCATCCAAATGCGTAATGGTTGAGGGACACATTCATTGGTGAGCCGTCTTCCTTTGTAGTGATCCAGCTTTCCCAGATCGTGGTCGCGCCATGGTCTACCTCGTACAGCCAGGACGGGCATTTGTCCTGGAACAGAAGATCATATGCCCTGTCTGAATGGCCGCAGCTGCACAGAGTATCCAAAAGGACCGGTGTTCCAAGGAATCCTGTATCCAGACATCCGCCGTTCTCATCGATCTTCTTCAGAACGGTACCGATGAACTGTTCTTTAAGATGCTCCGGGACGAGTCCGTAATGCAGCGGGATGGCATAGGCGCCCATGACGTCGACCGGCATCTTCCCATCGGGTCCGATCACGCCTTTTTCAAAAGCGCCGAGGATTTTTTCCGCTTTGTCCGCATAATACGACTGGTCTTCTTTTTTGCCAAGGATCCCCGCGATCTCGGAGACATTTCTCATAGTGACATAGCTGAAGATTTCCGGGATATATTTCTTTCCTTCATTCATGCTCTGTGACATGCTTTTTGCATCGGACAGGCCGTTTTTCGTTTTGGACGGGATCAGCCATTCGCCGTAATGGAAACCGGTATTCCACAGTAAGCTGTCCACCTCTTTCGGAAGTTTCCTGTTTCCGCGGTATCTGGCGGAGGTATAAAGAATAAAGTCCGCCCATTTTTTCATAGTATCGTACTGGCTGCGCAGGATCTCGGTATTTCCGGTCTGTTCATACATCGCCTTTGGGACAAGGACGCAGGCATCTCCCCATCCGGCAACGCCTATACTGCCTTTGAATCCGCCCATAAGTCCAAGCAGGACACCCAGGCTCTTGTAGGTCTGGTTGTGCGGAACGACCATGGGAATAAACCCGTCTTTTCCCTGATCCGCAGACACGCTCTTCAGCCATCTCGTGAGGAATCCGGTCACATCCTCATTCTGCAGTGCTGTCGCTGCGTAGATACCGATATCTCCTGTCCAGCCGGCTTTTTCTCTCTGCGGACAGTCTGTGGGGATTGAGATCATATTGGATCTCTGGGACCAGATGGTATTTTCATAGAGGCGGTTCAGCCGTGGATCGGAGGTGCTGAAGGTGCCCAGCTTCTTTTTGCACGTAGAGACTGCAACGGCTGTGAAGTCCTCCGGGTCGACCACGTCCAGACCGCTTACACGGACATAGCGGAAGCCGTGGAAGCTGAACTTTGCCTCATATACCTCGTCTTTTCCGGATGAGACATATTCCACTCTCTGCTCGCATCCCTCACCAATGCCGGCTTCACCCAGAATATTATCGAAGTAATTTCCTTCCAGATCCGTCGTCTCAAAATGATCAAGTACGATCGTTGTACCTTTCGGAGCATGAACACGGAACCTCACATGGCCGGCAAGGTTCTGACCGAAATCGACGATATGCTCTCCTTTCGGGGAAACATATGCTTTTACCGCCTTGATATCAGCGACCGCACGGACCGGCTCTCCGATCTGGGCGTGCAGGTTTGCCAGGGATTCCTTTGTTCTCTTCACCGGTGTCCAGCCGTCTGCGCTGAATGAGCAGGTATCCCAGCCGGGCAGTTCCAGATTCGCGTCGTATTTCTCTCCGGCAAACAGGTCACTGAAGCAGACCGGACCTGCCGCGGTCATTTCGGATCCGTCGGAACAGATGACCGTCTTTTTGCCGTCTTCCATTTCAACCAGCAGCTGATAAAGGACTGCATGGGGCTGCTTTGCAGTCTTCTTGTTTATCGTTGTAGTGACGCAGAAGTACCATCCGTCAGCCACATACATGCCCAGCACATTGTCCCCTGCCTGCAGCATGCCGGTAACATCATAGGTCTGGTAGGAAAGATAACTGTCATAGGAGGAGTATTCCGGCGCAAAACAACGGTCATCCACCCGGACACCGTTCAGGCTTGCTTCATAGATCCCGTGGCAGGTCACATACAGCCGGGCTTTTTTTACGCCGGAGGGAAGGCGGAAGCCCTTGCGGAACAGCGTTGGCGCGGGCTGATTTCCAAACCCTTTTTTCCGCTTCTTTACAGGCAGAGCGGATTCCACCCAGACCGCTTTCCAGTCTCCTGCATTCAAAAGAGCCGTCTCGAAGCAGGACTTTTCCTTAGCGATGCTGCCGTAATTGTCTTCTGCTTCGACTTCCCACTCATAAACCGTGGACGATTCCAGCGGTTCGCCTTTATAGGTGATAAATGTGGTGTCCCCACTCTCGACTCTTCCGCTGTCCCACACGGTCTTCTGTCCGTTCCTGACCGTAATGCGATAGGACTTCTGGAAGGTGTTCTCCTTTTCCGAACGGATCTTCCAGGAAAAATACGGTGTTTCTTCCAATCCGAGATATTCGGACATATGATTGGTCGTCAGATCATACAGATTCATCATTTTTCCTCCGGTAATTGTTCTTTCTTGCCGATACACTTTTGTTCCTCTATAATAAACATATAAGCAGATAAATGCATTTCCCATAGCGGAAATTGCTTTATTTTTGGATTATATTGCGGAGGTCTTATGTTCGAACAATTCCACCTGACCCGCCTTCACTTTTCCGGAAGTGATCTCTCCTCCGTCATGCAGACAAATCAAATGCCTGCAGAAGGAGAAGCGGATCTGATGCCCATGCTTCAGGCAGATTTCATCCTGGACGGCTATGTGGACGTACTGGATTTCATTCCTCAGCCGGAAGACGCCTGGTACGCCCGGATGCGCCTGCAGTCCTTCTCCCAGATGAAGGCAACGGAGAATTATTACACCGAACGAAAAGATCTGGATTCGTATCTTATCCTCTATACCGTTTCCGGAAGCGGCATCCTCAGGTATGAAGGCAGAACCTATACGCTGCATGCCGGAGATCTCTTCTGGATCGACTGCCGGAAACATCATCATTACTACACCGCTGGCAGGGAATGGAATCACTGTGATATCCACGTCGGCGGCAGCGATGCAGCACTCCTGTATGAAACTTTCCGCAAAAGCGGCAGAGTGGTCCTGCAGGAAGAGGAACTATCCGTCCTGACTTCATACACCAGTACCATTCTTAAGGCTTATGTGGAGTCCTCTCCCATCAGGAGCCTGGAGATCGCTCATGCAATCGAAGGCCTGTCCTTTTATCTGATCCGGAAGGCATGGGAACCGGAACAAAAAGCCGCCGATTCCGAGAGCGGCAGACAGATCAAAAAAGCGCTCCGCTTTATGCACGAGCACTTCCGGGAGCCTGTACGTCTGGATGAGATCGCGCTTCAGGCGAATATGTCGAAATATCATTTCTCCCGCTGTTTCCGGAATCTGACCGGATTTCCGCCAAATGAATACCTGATCCGGCTGAGACTTGATCATGCAAAGACCCTGTTGGAGAATACCTCTCTTTCCATACGTACGATAGGTGAAATGAGCGGTTTCCAGGATGAAGCATATTTCTCCCGGCTGTTCCGCCGGCGCACCGGTGTCAGCGCGCTGAAATACCGGCAGGAAAAGCGGAAATCACTTTTGTTCTGACAGGGAGCCAGAAGGGAGTCAGTGGGGACGGTTCCAATGCCGTTAAGTTAGTACCTGGATGAGCACCATGTAGATGACAGTGCCTGAAAGGATGCTGACCAGGGAGCTGCGTTTCCAGGCCTGCAGGACGACGTATCCTGCGAGGACCGGGAGCGACTTCAGGAAAGCCGCTTTTACTACAGATTTCTTCATTCAGGTATTTCTCTTCTAAAAAAGCTGCGAATAAAATTTCTAATATAGCTGCTCAAATAGTTTCAGGATCGATGAATGCGCGCGATGCCAGACCGTTTCACTTAACAGAATACCATGCCGGCTGTTTTTTGCTGGCGCGCCCGCCCTTTGGGGTAAAGGCAAAGGTCGTGCCCAGCTTTTTGCATTCTTCTGCCAGGGCTTTTCCCTCTTCCTCGCCGGCGATGATCCACAGGCTTCCGCCGCTTTCCCGCTTGTCCACAAAGGGGAGGCCGGAGCTTCTGATCCGCTCCAGTACCGGGTCGGGGCCATCACTGCCGCTGCCCATCTCCGATGTGGGAACCCCCGATGTGCGGTCTAAATCATGGACTTCATCTGTACCTGCGCGTGGCTTTTTCCCTTGCCTTTCGCCGACAGGATCCGTATCTTCTGCATTTTTCCCAGCATCTGCATCTGTCCTGCTTTTTCTTACTTTGCTGTTTTTTTCTCCACCGAAAGCTTCCAGATATGCCTCCAGATTTTCTTTTTCCACCCTGTGGCTCCATCCGCTTTTATGCTTTAGGGCACGGGAATCCTCGGTAAAGTCAAAGCTGCAGCCAGTGGCCCTGCAGTCCCGCAGGAAATCCTGCATCAGCTCATCGCGCCGGCTGCCCGGAAGCCACAGGCCGCCGCCGTTTGCCACCTTGTCCACAGGTGCCAGGCCATAGTCCTCGATCAGCGCATGCAGCGCGGCATAATCCGGCTCCGGCTTTGGTGCATAGGCAAAGGTGATGTATGGCTTTTCCCTGTGCAGGGTGTAGGTTCCCTTTTCGGTTTCGGCTTCCCCGTTTTGCAGCAGTGCACGCATCGCGACGGGCTGCAGGGTCGGGTACTGCCCTTTTGCCGCCTTGTAGATCTTCCGGAAGCCGCAGTCCTTGTTTGTACAGTAATATGCCCGCTCGTACTCTCGCACGGGGCTTCCGCACACGGGACAGGGGCCAAGGGAATTGGCATTTTTTATCCCCGTATCGCCAAGGTCAGCCGCATAGCGCACGATCTCGCGGGTGAGGTTCCGGATCTCGGACATGAATGTCTCCGGCGAGCCTTCTCCTCGATAGATCCTGGCCAGCTTTGCCTCCCACTCCCCCGTCATCGCCGGGGAGCGCAGCACCTCCGGCAGGATACCGGTCAGCCGGATGCCGTATTCGGTGGGGATCAGGGCGCGCCCTCTGCGGACGGCCATCTCCCGGTCCACCAGCTTTTCAATGGTCGCTGCCCGGGTCGCCGGAGTGCCGATGCCAAACTCCGTCTCCACATCCTCCGGGCTGTCCTCGGGGACAAAACGGCCCGCGTGCTCCATGGCCGCCAGCAGTGACGCCTCGGTATGGGGCGCCGGCGGCCTGGTCTCGTCTGTGCGAAGGCGCAGACCAGTCACCTTGATCCTGTCGCCTGCCGAAAGCGCCGGCAACTCCTCCAGGCGGCTTTTTCTGCTGGTATCCACCGCGCTCCAGCCGCTCTCCAGGACCTTTTCCCCGAAGGCCATGAAAACCTGTCCGTCCACATCGATCTGCAGCTTCTGGCGCAGCACCTCCCGGTCCGGGAAAAACATCCCGAGAAAACGCCGGGAAATCAGGTCGTAAATCTGTTTTTCCTGTCTGGTCCAGGTATCCATCCCCTTTGCCTCGCCCGTGGGGATGATGGCATGGTGGTCGGTCACGCCCTTATCGGCGATAAAGCGGCCAAAGAGATCCTTTTCACTGCTCATTGCCGCGGCAGCAAAAGGCTCCAGCTCGCCCGAGAGGAAAGACTCCAGGCGTTTTGGCAGCGTCGATTTGATATCCGCCGACAGGAAACGGGAATCCGTCCTGGGGTAGGTGATGGCCTTGTGCCGCTCGTAGAGGCTCTGCGCCGTATCCAGCGTCCGCTGCGAGGACATCCCGTAGATCCGGTTGGCGTCCCGCTGCAGGCTCGTCAGGTCATACAGCTGCGGCGCCGGCAGGCTTTCCGGGCTGCTTTCTGCGAGAGCAACCACAGCCTCCGCGCCGGCGGCTTTTTTTACCAGCTCCTCCAGCTCTGCCCTCTGCTCCGCCGGAAAACGGGACCAGCCCTCCTGGTCCTGCGCTGCCTCCAAAGACGCATTCAAGATCCCGGCAGCTGCATGCGCCGGATTTTGCAGCCGCGCCTGAAAGCCGTCAAAAGAGGCGATCACCTCGCAGTAGGTTTCCGGCACAAAGCTTCGCCGCTCCAGCTCCCGTTCCACCAGAATCGCCAGCGTCGGTGAAAGAACCCGGCCCACCGACAGCCTGCGCATATTGTTGGCGACCGCCAGGGCACGGCTCCCGTTCATGCCGATCAGCCAGTCCGCCTCGGACCGGCATCTGGCGCTCTCATACAGGTTGTCATAATCTGCATCCGGCCGCAGGTGCTCGAAGCCATCCCGAATCGCCCGGAAGGTCAGCGACGAGATCCACAGCCGCTCCACCGGCTTGCGGCAGCCGGCCATCTGGTAAATATACCGGAAGATCAGCTCGCCCTCCCGCCCGGCATCCGTCGCACAGACGATGCGGTCGACCGAGGGGTCGTTCATCAGCGCGCTCACGATGGCGTACTGCTTTTCGCTGCTCTCCAGCACCTTCAGCGGAAAAGGATCCGGGAGGATCGGAAGGTCCTCCAACCGCCATTCCGCGTATTTTTCATCGATCTCATCCGGATAACACAGGCCCACCAGATGGCCGACCGCCCAGGTGACGATATCCTGCTCTCCGATGCGGCAGCCGTCGCCATTTTCCCGGCATCCAAGGACATTTGCGATATCCCGGCCCACCGAAGGCTTCTCCGCAATGATCAAACGCTTGCCCATACATCCTCCCGGGAATCACCTTGTGCTTCCCTGCTTCAGAAGGTGAAAATGCGTGATTTCTTATCTCGATCTTCTAAAAAAACGCCCGGCCAGCCGTGCTGCCGGCCTGCAGCCTTTTGGATCCTGTGCCGTAAGTGACCCTTGCTGTTGCGAACAACCAGGTCACCCTAGCAGACCAGACAAATGAGACGGTTCTATCTGTCTGCTCCCGTCAAAACCAAACAAATAGATCCGTCCCCAATGTCTGGTTTATCTGTCCGGGCAGTCCTCCAGATGGTCGTTTACGATGCCGACCGCCTGCAGGAATGAGTAGGTGATCACCTGCCCGACAAAGCCTATCCCGCGTTTTTTCATATCTGCGCTCATCCGCCGGGACACGTCCGATACGGTCGGGATCTCTGCCGGACTTTTCCAGTGCCCGTCGATCCGCTGCCCGTCTGTAAAGCTCCAGAGGTAGGCGTCAAAGGAGCCGAATTCCTTCTGGATCTGCTGCACGACCTGTGCATTCTTCCGCACACTGAAGATCTTGCCGCGGTTGCGGATGATCCCTGGATTTTCCATCTGCCGCTCCAGCTCTTCGTCCGTCATCGCGGCGCAGGCATCGATCCTGAAATCGTGGAAAGCCGCACAGTAGTTCTCCCGTTTATGCATGATCGTGCGCCAGGACAGGCCGACACTCGCTCCCTCCAGGGCCAGCATCTGAAATTCAAAATCATCGTCGTGGTTCACCTTGCACCACTCATGGTCATGGTACGCCTCCAGGATCGGATCGCCCTCATACCACGCTCTGCATTCACTCATCCATATCTCCCTTCCGGAAAAGCAGGCAGATGTGCTCGTTGCAAAACTGCCTGATTCCGGCTGTCTTTTTAGTTCTCCTGCCGGTATTCCCAATAGAGTTTGTCGTAGGTCTGGTCTCCGATGGCAAGGCCGTTTTTTTCGCACCGCACCAGCTGCATCCCTGCCTTCTCCAGCACGCGCCTTGACCCTTCGTTTTCCGCGGCGCACCAGGCAGTCACACAGGGGATGCCCTCGTTTTTTGTCAGGTACTCCAATACCTTTTGCAGCGCCTCCGTGGCATACCCGCGGCCCTGCCAGTCCGGCTGGACGCTAAAGCCCACCTCGATCTGCTCCGGTGTATAGTCGTAGGCGCCGATCGTCCCAATCAGGACATCTTCAAAATCCATCACCCAGGAATAGGTATGTTCATCCTCGTAGCTGCGGATAAACCGCTGCACCGTCTCCTCGGCCATCTCCAGTGTTGCATACGGATTCCAGCCGGAATACTTCACCATCGCAGGGTCCGATCCGAAATACCGGTACAAAGCCTCTGCGTCATCCACGCGATACCGGCGAAGCACCATCCGCTCCGTCCACAGCTCCGCTGTGCCGTGGGGCACGATCTCCTCTATGGATGCGATCTGCGAGCGGTAGATCAGGCAGTCCTCGATAAACAGGCCATCCTCGTCCCCGCCATACTCGCACTCAAGAAACTCACATCCCCCATAACCTGCGATCCCGGTGAAAACATTTCCCTGGTCATCGGTAATGCGGACATGTTTGCCATCATAACGTTTCAGCTCCATTTTGTCCTCCATGATGTCCTCTGTGACGGCCTCAATGCCACCTCCCGTTTCCAGTCGATCCCCTTCTGCCTGCACCAGACCCAGATCCTGACAGCCAACCAAAAAGCCGTAAAGATCAGCTCTGCTGTCAAAAAAGAAATCTCAAAGCGAAACACCACATACGCTCCTATACATACGGACCAAACAGCATGGAAAACAGGATCCCGCCCACGATCAGAAGCACAGAAACAACACCCGCCGTGATAAGACCTTCCTTCGAAAAAATCTTATGGCTATCCTGCCCCGGAACCAGAGGCTTATCCTCATCCCGGAACGGCTGCCAGCCGCCGCTGCTATTCATCATGTCCCTCCTTTGAGGCTCTCCTCCGAAAGATAATTATCAGCTGCAAACCAGATCAGGAAGGCATCAAGGCTACTTCCAGGAAAAGCCTCCGCTGCATACATCTGCTCTTAATGTAACATAAGCAGCCGTGCAAGACCAGACAAATGGGACGGTTCTATTTGTCCCGCTGCTCGCAGCAAATGGGAGGCAAATAAGCTCTGCTATATGGTCCAGACAGGATCGTACCTATACCTATGCTTTTGAAAATAAGACACCCACACTGTCCGGGCATTATTCAGAGAAAATATCTAAAAGAAGCCGCACGAAACGATTGTCAAACTGGAATATCTGTGCTATAAAAGTACAAAACCAGCAACAAATCTGGAAGAGGTATTGCCATGCAGTTAACACAGCAATGTATTTCCGCCCTTGGCCATGCCGGCCTGTTTGAAAATCGTGCCCATATGTCCCGCTTCAAAGAACTGATGAACTGCTTTGAAAACTACCCATTTTTCAGCCGCGGACTCTGCAAATGCATGTACCTGTCCGCCTGGGACGATGAGCACTTCCTTGTCATGCTCGAAACCCTGAATGTCCTGGCCCTCGACAAAAGCCGCGACACCCAGATCATGAGCGACCAGAAAGACGAGCTCCAGGCAGATACAGATGAGGACAGTCAGGTGATCATCCAGCTGTCCGATGCCTGGCTGAAAAACCAGCACTACGACGTGCCCTTCGAGCGTCTGACCGAAGGCGGCGCCTACATCATCCGCCAGGGCTTCAAAGCCGCAGAAATCATCGACCAGCTCTTCGTCCAGGCTGCGCGCCAGCGCTAGACAAGATAAATGGGACGGTTCCAATGGCGTTAAGTTAAGGATTTATACCGATAATCACGCCAAATAATTAACAAATAAGTGGATTGGCCTTCGGAAACGA
>OCTX012232125.1_pt1 | contig 39741 bp, 35 predicted proteins | sample 1539691 | NCBI WGS metagenome assembly OCTX01 (sample SAMN02144231, study PRJEB22623) | gut metagenome | biome: sheep rumen | host: Ovis aries | place: New Zealand
TAAGCCCCGACAGGGGACGAAAACGAATAGCAACACTATTGCCCACAGTCCTAAGCTAAAGTCCTATAAGCCCCGACAGGGGACGAAAACTGACTTTTTCATAATTAAATCCTCCATGAGCTAAAGTCCTATAAGCCCCGACAGGGGACGAAAACCTATAATTCGGGTATTTTGCCATGAGGAGGGCTTAAGACCTATAAACCCCGACAGGGAACAAACAGAAAGGGATGCCGAATGGCATCCCTTTTGCTGTTAGTGCTATTGATTAGCTGAATAATCAGATTTCGATTAGTTCTTCAGTTCCAAAGTCAGAATGTTCAGATGACTTGACGATCATTGCATATTGAATTTCTGATATTGTCAGGCAGCGAATATCTCCTTCTTTCGGACAATTTGAATTGATGATCCGAACATATCGTTCGGAATCGGATGAGGCTTTGGTTGTCCGTATATAAACTGAGCATTGAAGCATTCTGAATCCTTGTTTAATTAGGAATCGGCGAAATCTTGAAGCAATGAGCTTTTCCTGACGTGTTACTGTGGGAAGATCGAAGAAGACGATTAATCGCATATAATATCCTCGCGTAATAGTTCCGGAAGATGAAGTCTTGAAGATTGATTGTATTCTACAGCTGAAGCGAGGCTTTTCGCCGTGAGATCAATAGCATTTCGCACCAGCTGTTTTTTACCTTTAAAGAGAACATGCTGGTTAATGATATCGATTAGTCCGGATCGATTCTTCTTGCTGAGACGTGTGTCAAACTCAAGTTGATGCGAAAACACATATTGATCGATAATCGGTCGAAAAGGTTCCATAAGATCATCTGCAAGATTAAACTCGTTTAATTGTGAACAGTGGTGGATACCCAAAACGCAATTGAACCCATAGGATACAAGTGCTTTTGCCATACAAGATCGAAGAATAGCATATCCATAATTCAGCGCACTGTTGATAGGGTCCTCATCTTCCCGACAAAAAGAAGGGGAATAAAGACTTCTAAAGAAGAGCTTGGCGGCTTGTCCTTCCAGATTCTCCTTATCTTGCCCAACTGCATTTTGCGAATAACGCAGCATCTCGTCGACTATCTGATGATCCACATATGAATTGTCCAAACAAATAGCCTGATTTAGGATCTTGGCTTTCACGATGCTTTGCCAGAGGTTTTGCTTCAGTTCAGTTGACATGTGCAACTGCTTATTCAGTATGTGGAGAGTGTGATAGTTGGGACTTAATGGATATAGCGTGGCAGAGGGAAGATGGTGCTCGTCGCAAATTACTGCATGAGTTTTATTCTCAGCAAGTTTCATAAGTGAAGGAATGGAAACAGACATCTGCAAATTATCGATAACTACGCAATATAAATCAGAAACAGGAATGGAAGCGGTGTTGCCGTCTTCTTTGATAATGACGATCCAGTTATCCCGGATGGTCATCTTTTCTCCATTAGTAATGATGAGCGTTCTCCACATGTGCAACTGATCCTTTATTATCTATCTTGCTTTTCGATGATATACTTCTGTAAAAGCGGAATGTCGCTAAGTGCACCGGTTCCCCCGATTCTTCCGCTATTATGTATGAAACTAGCAGATTCAATTCCTGTTCTGGTACGGAGTTCTTCACCGGTTAAACCAAGTAGGGTGGGGGAAAAAGCGAAGTGACGATTAATAATCTGAAGGTTATAACCGCCTCGTTCGGATGGATATACAATAAAGTTGATCCGCCCATTCAATTCTGGACAGGAAGAGTAAGGGATATAACGTGAAAGATACAAAGTATCCGATTTCGCAGTTTTCAGAGTTTTGGAAAGTTCGGAAAATGCATGGGCACGAGATAGTATGCTTGACATGACATTGTCGAAAACGATCTCAGCGAAATTTACAGCTCTTATGAAAGCAGCATTGTTGTCAGATCCGTTACAATTTTCCCACGTCGGATTAAACATGGCAATACAGTTAGATATGTTTTGGATGGGTGTCTTGTTGTGAAACCAGCCATTATCATACCCATCGATGCCTTCGATGAATTTATCGAACTCCGGGAAAAAATATTCATGATCTAGATTGAACTTGTTACAGAATAACTTTCCGTATTCATGCCAGAGTAACCCGAAGGAAGCATAAGGAATTCCGTTCGGGCGTGAACCATTACCACCGGCTTGGTGGTGATCAAATTTCCCGCCTCCAATATCATATACGATGACACCGGCAGCAATTTCTTTTGGAACAATTGACGTTCTCGAAAGAGTGATCTGAGGTCCGAAAAGCTTCCCCAGAAGCACGGTTGAGAAGACATCATCTGCGTGAAATCGCCCATTATGGCATATATAACCGGCTTTGCCAGGGACAGTGAACAGAATTTCCATTTAATTACCTCGAAATAATACGCTAGAGAATCACTACTGATTCTATTTTATAAACCGGGAGTGAATCTGAGTGTGTCGCATGATGGAAAATAGTTCGAAATATGTCAAATGAGATTAACATCCTGCTCGATTATTCGTATAATAGAAACAGTTATTTTCGGAGGTCGTATGAAGGGATCTGCTGGTGTAAACAATAAGAAATACATCAAGGCAGCACGTTTCGACAGTGTTTACAAAACGCTGCTGACTGAGTTTTATGTGAATAAGTTCCGAAATGCTAAAGAACTTGAAGAAGAGTATGGCCTGAAACCCAGCACATTTAGTGAGACCAAAGATAAAATTGAAAGTGCGATTCCGCTGAAACAGGAAGGAAATAGCGCGCCGATAACTGTTTCTATGTTTACTGAGAATAGTGGTGTTAGAAATCCGTTCTTTCAGCTTTATACGAGATGTAATGACAAGGATTCTGAGTTTTATCTATACGTCTTATTTGCATTTTGGACGGTTAACCAGATAAGTGTTTATATCTCCGATAATCTTGCACGATTGGCTGATCGTGACAGAAGAATTGTTGAACAGGCTATGCGAGATGCGTCTTCTGAAGAATATAATCCGGTATGCTGCGATAAGTTTGCATGTTCATCCCAGCGTGAAGACTACTGCAAAAAGTGCAATTTATGCCTAATGACTCGTTTGTACAATATTTGCGGACGTTATAGCGAGCTTGGAAGCATGACTAAAAAAGAGATTATCCATGTTTTGACAGGACTATTTGAAAAGCCGATGGATGCCGAGAAATCGGTCAAAAGAATAGCTCGTATGGATGATCATACATTAATAAGCAAACTTAGACGCCTGGTCGAGGTTGGAATCTTAAAATGTGATGAATCCAACAGATACAGTTTGTCAGACTTCTATCTTTCGAAGATTCTTATGGATAAGAACGGCGATTTAGGAGAGAAGAATGACTTCAATACGCGATTTCATGCCTGTGTAGATTTCTTTTCGGAAATTCGTCCGTTAGGAGAGATCGGGTATGGAATCAGTAAGAAGATTTCATATGATGTCTATCGCAATCCTTTTTACTACAAGGATCGCTTTGTTATCAATACTATTAACGACTTTAATCTGATAGATATTCTTTATGCGATCGAACATGATTATGTTCTTCTACTGAACGGTAAAAATATTGAAAAAGAAGTCGTTGCTGTTCCTATTCAGATCAACATTTCGGCGAAAGATGGTAGAGAGGTTCTAATATATTATTCGCCTGAGACACATGCGGTTCGGTCTTTGTGGTTAAATCATATTCATAAAGCCGAGATCGTCAGCCTTTCTATGTCTTCTCCTGATAAAACGATCTTTTCGATGGAACTCAAGAATGCGAAGTCGATGGTTCCGTATATTTGGGACTTTGAAACTGAGGCTATAGAGGGTGGAAATTGCTCTTGGGATAATACCATACCACTGACTCGTGTCCGACTTGTTATGAGATTCCAGGAAGAATACATGAAAAAACGCTTTTTCCGAGAACTTCGTGGAGTATATACGGTCAACGAGAAGCAAGAAGCCTACGATCTAGAGGTTGAACTTTTGGTTTCTGATGAGAATGAAGTTCGTTCCTGGATAGGTGCATATAGTCTTTGTTTACGGTCGTTTCTTTCTGAAAAGGTCGAAATGAACACAGTATCCGGGCAAGTCTCTTCAAGAAAAGAGAGAATAAAAAAATCAATGCCATTTGAATTCAGTTGTGACACTCTGTCGGACATAAAGCTTCCGAGTAGTAACATGCTCTTTTGTCCTGAGACCGGATATGCCTATAAAGCGTTATCCGATTTGCTCGATAAAACAATATCATCACGTAAATGCCCCTTTGATGACTTGGAACTGGTATTTACAGAATTGACAGCCAATACTGAAAAGATGTCGCAGGATCGAGACCAAGAGGAGCAGATCCGAAAAAGATATACGGAACCTCTACGAGCTTTGTTTCAAGGTGTAGAAGATATTCTTAATCATGCTGAATATTCTAAGATTCTTACATCAGATCTTTTGGAGATTCCGTTAACCGGTCTTGAGCGCAACTGGCTTATAGAAATAATGCATGAGCCGATGGCAAGGCTATTCCTCGATGAGGACGAGATCAGGAAAACCGAAGAGTATCTGTCACTGGATAAAAATACAAGAGTGTTCAGATTTGACAGCATTCATTATTGTGGTTGTGCTACTAACGACATAGTTGTTGATACGAATACTTTCCGGATTGCTTTGCAGGCAGTGATAGAGGCACGTCTTGTAAAGTGCTATTATTCAAATAATAAGAATGCAGATAACAATGGGATTCGCTATTGGGATTCTATGTATTACTCAAATCGCCAGAATACGTTTAGAATGAACGCTTATGATTTTGAGAAGAAGTCTTTCAGAATTGACAGACTAGACTCGGTTACTAAGCTAAAGCTGATGGATACAGTTGGTAGCCATGACGTTGAAGTATATAGAAAGATCATCCTGTCAGGAATGCAATATGGCGAAGAAACAGCTTTGGCAGACAGGAAGGAAGTTCGTATAGGTCTTCTTGGGTATTCTGAGGAGGAACGAATGAAGTTCCTTCACGAACTCTCGGCTTATACGATCAATTGCAGGAAAATTCCTGCGTCAAAGAGAAAACGCGCTAGCTCTGCAAAAACGGAACAAAAAACCATAAAGCCATATTTGCCGCAAATAGGAGATTTCCCGGATGAGGTATTTGATTGTGTAGTAACATTGATTTATCCCGGTAACGATTATATCGAAGTTGTGGATACATTGTGTTCTTACAAAAATGTATTTATCCTTGAAGATAGAGATATTCCAAAAGTGCCTTATGGTGATGGTAAAAGACAGCGTTCTGTTGCTCGGGAAATCTTGGAGAGACTGCAGAAGTATAGTCATCTGATGAACAATGAGGGGGATAATCAATGAGTGTAATCTTTTTCTGCCCGGTAGGTAAAACCGATCCGATGTCAATATACCGAAATGCTGAGACAGGTGAAATAGAGGCCTTTGATGCTTCGATGATGCATATTTACCGCCGTTATTGTCCCGATTATACATATCTATATATGACGGAAGAGATTTATTCAATTGAAATGGAGCAGGAGCATCGATATACAAAAGCGATGGGATTGCTTGCGGATTCTCTTGGAAAAACATTTATTGAGGATCAGGACTACTCTATACTTCACAGTTCTATCACAGACGAAGTATATAATATGGATGTCTTTTATGATGAGTTCTATCAGATGATTACGGATATTCGTCATAAATATGGAAGTGGTGCAACAATCATCATTAATATATCCTCAGGAACGCCTGCGATGAAAAGCGCGCTATTTGTACTTCAGAGCATGAGAAATTTAAAAGGCAAACTAGTCCAGGCTCTCGATCCATATCCGAAGAAGAGAACGGAGCATATGGATGTTTATGATGTGAATGAACTTTTTAATCGTAATGTTGACCGAAAACTATCTGATACCCTAAGCAAAGACAAAGTTTCTTATCGTCTTAGAGACGTATCAAATCGTAATCTTAATTCTATGAAGATCAGTGAGATTATGAAAAATCTGATCGATGCGTATGATTATGATGCTGCATTGCAGGTTTTTACTTCGTTCTTCTTTAATGAGGAAAGTGATATTACTGACAAAAGCCGAAACCTTCAAGACTTCCTGAAGTTCGCTTCGTATAGGAAGATGCAGACTCTGCATAAACTAAAGAGCAAAAAAGGACATGAATATGAATCATTAAAAGCGCAGTATATCCCGTTCTTTGAGCCAACAGGGAATAAATATGCCTGTACAGAGTATGTTCTAAAATTGCGATTATCATTTGACGGAGGCGAATTCACGGAAGCTATTCGCGCAATGACCCCTCTGGATACAAAATTGTTGTCTTTGGTTTTTAATAATCTGACTGGATTGGAAATTCAGAAATATATTGACAACTACACAGGATGTTTTGTTGAGAAATCCGCTTTTCCCGAAGAGTTCAATGGACATTTCAAAAGAGCGTTCTATGGGAAGGATAGTACTAGTATTATGCTTGGCCCCGCTTCACTTAAGAAGTTGATCTATGTGGTTATGGATCCACAGAAGAAAAGAGAATTGAGAGATGCTATTGATGGAATTGTTGAGGTGGAAAAAAGACTCCGGAATCTGGTCGCCCATACTATGACGACGATCACGGAAGGAAAGTTTCTTGAAGATACCAGATTGAAAAGTGTTGAACAGCTTTTCGGATATTATGATACTTTGCTGGAGAATGCAGGATATAATCTGCAACATTTTGATTGGCATGCATATGAGATAATGAATAATGATATCAAAAAACTGATCAATGAGGTTCTATAAATGATGTATTCGTTGAAAATGCGTCTTAAAGCAGACATAAAACTTGAAAGAAGTGACTATCTGGGACCGGTTCTTCATGGAGCACTTATGGAGATGCTTCCGGAAGCGTATGTGGAACAGCTGCATATTTCTGCTACACACCCGTTTAGCCAGTTTGTCGAGATAGATTTTAAATCAGATGAGATCGTATGGCACATTTCGGTTTTAAATCAGACAGCCAGAGAACAGATTATCGATCGGCTCAGAACTGTTTCGGAGATTTCTTTGAACTATAAGGATATCCATCTGAATGTGCTTGGCTGTGAGGAAAAGTCGGTGGTGAGCAATGCTTTTCTTAAGGACTACCTGCTTACTGACAGGGAAAGGATTATTCATGTGTCGTTTCTTTCGCCAACATCATTTAAACAGAATGGTGAATATGTTCTTTTCCCAACATCCAGACTGATACTTCAAAGCCTGATGAACAAATATGATGCTTCCGCAGATAACGAAACGAGTATGGCGGATCCGGATGTGCTGACAGCTCTTGGTGATGAGGTGAAGATCGTAGGATATAAACTCAGATCTGCAAAGTATCCGGTCGGTGGGGTGCGAATTCCTTCCTTTGTCGGCGATGTTACTTTAAGGGTGGGAGGCCCACAGCAATTGGTCAATCTGACATGGATGCTCCTCAAATATGGAGAGTACGCCGGAGTAGGAATAAAAACAGCCCTAGGTATGGGTGCGATAAATGTAACGGGAGGTGAAGAAAAGAGTGGAAATGATGAACATCGTTCTGGAAACATTTCGAGATGAAATCGGAAAGAATGATATCGCTCAGGCGAAACCGCTGAAAAGCTTGTTTAACAAGTTAAATGGTAATTCGCAAAACTGCATTTATCCTTTTTCGAGAATATGTGGCAATGGAGAATTGATCAAGCCGCTTATCGACCAGTCGGGTATACAGCCTGATAATCGGAAAGAGATCTTTTCCGTAGTTCAAGCTTTGCTCGAATCGAATGAAACGGTATCTAGCAAGCAGGAGGTGGATTCTCTTCTTGATGAACTCGAAAGAGAGCTTTCCTATGTCCCTTGCGCAAAGGAAGACCTGGAGGATGTTTCGCTTTTTGAATATGCGAGACTTCGGGCAGGCATTCGATGTGTAACCGGCGAATCGGAAAAAGGTGAGATTCTTTTCGTGAGCATGGATATGTCCGGCATACAGCAGTTCATATATCATATGTATGATAGCAGTGATGTGCTGAAGAACCTTAGAACTAGGTCGTTTTATCTCGAGATTCTTATGGAAAACATCGTGGACGAGCTTTTATCCAGGTTCGAACTATCCCGCGCAAATCTCCTTTATGTTGGTGGCGGACATGCCTACTTGATGCTTCCGTACACAAACGAGAGCATGGACAAACTTTCTGAGTTTGAAAAAGAGACCAATGCCTGGTTCCGGGAATTCTTTGATACCGGTCTATATCTTGCTATCGGTTTTACAAAGTGCGTTGAGACTGATCTTTATAATTCACCGGTGGGAAGTTATAATCGGATCTTCCGTGAAGTATCGGAATCCGTCTCTGCAAAGAAAAGACATAGATATACTTGTGATGAAATCAAAGAACTGAATGGAATGGGGACTGAAAGTGGAAGAGAATGCAGGATCTGCCATTCGTCTTCTAAAACCGTAATTAAAGGCCACAGTGATGTGTGCGAGATCTGCGGCGGATTGATCGAGATGGCTCCATCGATGCTGACAGAGAAATATTTCGTTATTTGTTACGATGAATCCAACGGAATACCGATATATCCGAAGATGAGACTTCGAGTTTGCGGAGAGGAAGCATATAAGGCTCTTTTGAAAGAGAACCGTGTGGTTCGAACATTTGTCAAGAACGACGTGCAAAAAGGATGCAAGTGTATCTATGTAGGTGACTATTCAGCAGGAAAAACAGTATCTGACTTAGTCTGTTGTTCAAAAGGTATACAGAAACTCGGTGTCGTTCGGGGAGATGTGGATAATCTTGGACATGCTTTTGTATTTGGGTTTGAAAAAACAAAACAAAACATATTCCGAGCGATCGCATTTTCTAAGAGTTTATCTATGTTTTTTAAATACAGTATGAACTCTATACTGAGGAACCATGATCGGAAGGTCTCGATAGTATATTCCGGAGGCGATGATATCTTCTTCCTCGGAGCATGGAATGAAGTGCTCGAGGCAGTGCTGGATATTGAAAAAGAACTGCGGGAGTATTCACTCGGTTCATTATCCATTTCCGCCGGGTTCGGGATGTTTGATGAGAAATATCCGATCAGCTATATTGCTGACTTGGTGGGTGATCTGGAAGATCAGTCAAAGAAGTTCCCCGGGAAAAATGCAATTACTCTGTTTTCCCCGGAGCCGGGGCATACATATACCTGGGGTGACCTTCGGACAAAAGTTATTGCCGAGAAAAAGAAAGAGATTCGCAATTGCTTGAAGAGCTCTGGCGAAAGAGGAACGGCTTTTCTTTACAATATTATTGAAATGGTAAGGAACAGTTCGGATAGGCTGAATGTAGCCAGATTGGCATATTTGCTTGGTAGGTTATCTCCTCAGGACGATCCTAAAAAACCGGAAAAACACGAGCAGTATCTGGCATATCAGCGATTTGAAAAGAAACTGATGGAATGGATCAAGTTTTCTGGCCGGGACGAGGAACGTCAACAATTTATCACAGCAGCAGAACTGTATGTATACGAGAATCGAAATGCTAATGGAGGTGAAGTAAATGGGCTATAACCAAGGGAATTCAGACCGCTACAAAAGTTGGGGGAATGGTGGCGATCGAAGAAATGACAGAGAACGTTATCAGGTAAAACTGGAGAATATCACATCGACAAAATATGTGGATGAAGCAGAAAAGTCGATACAGAGTCTTCAAGAACGCCGGGATCTTCTTTCAACCAATAAGATTCGCGGTATCCTTGCTTTAGTTAGCGATTTGAATGATAAGCTCCGAATGGATGACTCTCTTTCTGCAAAGACGATCAGAGAGGATTGTGGATATATTCGAATGAGGTTTGCCTACGAGTGTGGCCGTGAACAGAAAGTTAAGTCTTTTGTAAACTGCGCGAACCTGATTGGCTTCCTTAAGAGCATTGATGATAAGGCACTAGGTGAAAAAGAAGTGAAAGAAAAAGCGATATTGTTCTGTAAATACATGGAAGCTTTGGTCGCATATCACAAATATTATGGAGGCAATGATAAATAATGAACTACGGAAAAATACTTATCAAGGGGAATATCAAATCATTATCAGGCATGCATATCGGTGGCATGGATCGCTTCTCGGCAATCGGATCCATTGACTCTTTCGTTGCAAGAGACACGCTTACCAACCGTCCGATGATTCCGGGAAGCAGTCTGAAGGGGAAACTCCGTTATCTGCTTGGAAAGAAGTATGTTACCGAGGAAAGCCTGAGTCAGACAGACACCATCAAGTATTTAAATAAGCAGGATATTCGCATCCGTCGTCTCTTCGGCTGCACTAATGAGAAAGAAATGATTGGAAGACTGATATTTTCGGATTGCTTTATCACCGATGAATGTGTCGAAGAATTGAAAAACAAAGAGGTCCCGCTTACTGAAGTGAAGGCTGAAAATGTGATCAACCGTCTGACTGCAGTTGCAAATCCGAGATTCATCGAAAGATCAGTGCGCGGAGCTGTATATAGCATGAGTATTACGTACACATTCTCTTTTGAAAATGATGCCCAGCTTAAAGAGATAGAGGAAGACTTCACGTTTATTAAGGAAGGCTTGAATCTTCTTGAATGCGACTATCTTGGAGGAAGCGGCAGCCGCGGATACGGAAAAGTTGCCTTCGAAGATCTGTCCGCTGAACTTGTGTTAGGAGACGTTTCTTCAGAAGTCATCGAGAAGTGTAATGCGATCCTGAAAGGATAAAGAGGGAAGACTATTATGGAGTATAGAATTGTAAAACTGCGGTTTTCTACTGCCGTTCACTTTGGTGACGGTGGATTGGAAACTTGCCGGAATACATTGTACGCGGATACTATCTTTTCTGCGTTGTGTGTTGAAGCGTCACTTCTTTCTCAGGTTTTGCTGGATGCATTGGTTTCCGCTGCTCAGAATAGAAGAGTTATATTCTCGGATGCCTTCCCAATGATAGGCGATAAACTGTTCCTTCCCAAACCGATGATGCGTGTCGAAAAGGTCGAAAAGGCTGAGGAAGAAGAGACCGTAAGCAGTTCCATCGTCAAGAAAGCAGCGAAAAAACTCTCGTATATTGATGTAGATCATTTTGACGAGTACATAAGCGGAAAGTCAGATATCATCAGCATGGCCAGCGAGTTTGCCAACAGTTTTGGTTCCTATGACCTTGTGGCCAAAAACAGAAAAGTCATCGATAACGCAGATACAGAGCCGTATGCTATCCGTGTTTTTAGATACAAACAGGGAAGTGGTTTGTATTTTATCGTTGGCATTGATAGTCAGGATGATCTGGATACGATCTCTGATCTTATTCATCACCTGTCATTAAGAGGAATCGGCGGCAAGACAAGTTCCGGATATGGGAAATTCGATTATGAGATTTGCGATCTTCCTGATAACCTGTCAAATATGTTGACAATGGATTCCCCAAGGTATATGAGTCTTACCACATCGATTCCGGGAGATGACGAGATGGTAAGTGCCATGGAGGATGCGGAATATCTTCTTGTGCGCAGAGGCGGATATGTTTCTTCCCAGACCTATTCTGATACCTTGAGAAAAAAACACACAGTGTTTTTCGCGTCTTCTGGCTCGGTTTTCTCTAGAAAATACGATGGTGCGTTAATGGAAGTTCAGACGTCGGATGGAAAACACAAGGTGTATAAGTATTCGGTCCCTTTGTTTATAGGAGTATAAGATGAAAGAGTATTTGAATAGTTTTACCTTAGAACTGGAAACACTTTCTCCCATGCATATCGGTGATGGGGATTGCTACGAGAAGAAAAGCTATCTAACAGAAGGCGATGAGCTTTATGTGTTTCGTGGCAAAAACCTTTATCGATTTTTGACTTCGACATATCCTCATTCTGATTACGAAAGATTTGTAACTGATCCGAGAAGAGATTTGCGACAGTTTTTCCTAGAGTATCGCATTCGAAAAGAAGCCTACGAAGAGGCTATGGAAAGAAAACTCAAGATAGCAAGCAATGACGGTATGATCGATTCTAAGATATTCACGTTCGTCAGAGATCCTTATGGCTGTCCTTATATTCCAGGATCCAGTCTTAAGGGTGCACTTCGTTCGGTTATTGAGTCATCGATTATTCTTCAAGCGAATAATATACCTTTTACAAAAGATAAGATGATGCGGATCATTGATGATGAACGTGAGCAATATGCTGCTAAACATCAGAATAAACCGCTTAATCCGAAGGACAAGTCCTTCCTCAGAAAAGTTAATGAGAATCTTTCCAAAGACACAATGCGTGCACCTGTTTTCCCGGATAGAAGCGGTAAGTACAATGTAGACGATATTGTGAACGATATCATGAGAGGTATTATCGTGGGAGATTCTGAACCATTATCAGATTCTGATATCCTCGTTAATTCTATCTTCAGCATTGGCCCTGACAACATTCCATATAAAAAAGTTCAAGTGATTGCAGAATGCCTGAAACCACACACAGTTGTGCGATTTCCGGTCACGATCGATATGTCTTTCTATGACAAACTGACAGAAGACCAAAAAAAGGTTTTTACTCCAGAGGGCATTCTTGAAGCAGTTAAATTGTGTTGGGACAACTATTGTCAGAAGTACATTAACAAATACTCTGGTCTTTCAAAGAATGAGACAGGCAGCATCCTGATGTTGGGCAAATACACTGGATTTGTATCAAAAACAGAAGAAGTCGCCTTGTTTGACGAGAAAGATGCCATGCAAGTAACATCTGAAGTCCTGAAAACACGTCCTTCAGACAGATCACCATTCTTTGTAAGGTGTTCTTATGTAGGATCAGAACTATACCAGCTGGGAAGATGCAGAATGACAATATGATAGATAATTGTTTTCGAGTTTGAAAATCTTGTAGATAACGTAAGAGGCGTAATAATGAATCGATTATATATAATTGGAAATGGATTTGATAGATATTTTAACCTGCCTACTACCCCCCAAGACTTTGTAAAGCAACTCGGGAAAATACCATTTATGCCGATTGAATTATATGATTCATTTGAAACGGCTAAAGATGCGTATATGAACTACGGAGTCGAATGGTCTGATTTTGAAAAAGAGATAGCTGAAATCTCATTGCAAACAATCGCTGATGACATTGTTTCAGGACCTGATTACTTATCTGATCATGAATATGATCGCGAAAACGTTATTTTGAGAGTCCGCTCTTTTGCAGATGAACTCGCATATGCCAAGCAGCTTGCTTTAAGTAAAATGATAGAGAGTGCTGAAACTTATCTTATAGAGAAGTATGGAAACACTCCTTATAAGTTCGCTAGCTTTTTTGATTCAGCAAACGACAGCATTGTGAGTTTTAATTACACATCAACTATAGAAACGCTTTTTGATTATTCTAGAGAAGTACTTCATATACATGGGTACTATAAACAGAACGACGAATTGATCTTAGGATATGATGTTCCAAGTACAAGTTTCGAGAGATTCAAAAAAAGACTTAATTCGGAAATGGAAAACAACAGGATGTCGGAAATTGTGAGTATAAAGAATGATGCGCATCTATCTTCTGAACAAAAAGAGTCACAAATAGAAGCAATTTCGAGTTTTTATGACCAGTGCTGGAATGACCCCTATATAGATAAAGAGTATCAAGAGTTGGTTTTGTTTTACGAAGCAAACCGAAAGAAATATCAGTATGAAAAACTTGAGACCTTTTTAAGACAATTGGGAACTATCGATGAAGTTGATGTTATGGGACATTCTCTGGGAGAAGTTGATAAGCAGTATTTTGAGATTATCGAAGAAGTGCTACATCCAAAGAGATGGAGAAAAACGGTTAGAGATATGAATAAGATTGATTATAATCTGTTTTCTTCTTATAGTTTTAATTCCAAAATGAGTTTTGAGACATTGGACTATATGTTTGAGAATAAGTGATTTGGGGATCAAGAGCTTACGCAGAGATATATTTTCTATTTTGATATATAATTAATTGTATAATCTGCTACAGTTTTAGGGAGTGTTTGATTATGGGCGAAGGTTTTTTAGGTAAGATCTTTGGTAAAGGTAAGAATAAGGAATCAGGTTTTGTTGGTGGGGAAGTTGTCGAAGCAGTTGCTGCTCGTGCTGTCGGTGAATTAGGGAAAGCCATGACTCTCAAATTTAAGGACGTCAGAGCTCTGAGTGAAACCGAGGATAAGAATAAGATCAGCATCGAAGATAATATGCTTTACAATCTGATCAACCAATGCACTGATGGTGAGTTGGATAAAAAGATTCAGGGAACAAAGAAGGCTGTTGGGGAGATAAGCACGTTGACGATTCCCAAAGACACTCTTCTGAAATTCCGTGATGTGTTGAAGAATGACGATCTGGCAAAGGCACTCCAGATGAGCGGTTCAGTTGCACAGATTGCCAGCTTAGGTGTGCTAGTTGTCGCAGCAGGGATGCTTAAACATGCGAATGATCAGCTCGGTGAACTGAATGCGTCTGTTTCACGGATATCTGGTTTTCAGAATAATCAGTATGAAGGAACGGTCAAAAGACTCGTTGGCGAGATTCAGAGAGTAACAAAATTCCAGTCAGAAGCTCTGAAGGATAAGGACCATCGTAACCGTGAGTTAATCAATCTCAAGGCTCAAGAAAACAAGTGTGTTGATCTTCTCGTTCAAGCTGACTCAGCGATAAAAGATGAGATGAAAAAAGATCGCAAATTCTTTAAAAGTTATGTCGACTATACAACGAATATCGAGAAATGGTATCAGTATCAGCAGATTCTTATTACGTTACTAAGACAGATATCCGAATTGACTCTTACACTGAATCTGGGTGTCGTTTCGAGGGAGAATAGTTATTCCAACTATAACATCAATTATCCGGAAGTGATAGCTGTACGTAAAGAGCTTCGCGACTGGCATATCAAGAATATGGATCACTATAATGTAGATTTGAAAGAGAAAAAACATATGCGAGCTAAGGGCGTATTTGATGCTGCAAAACGAATCCCTATTGGTGCATTAGCAAATAAGATCAGCGAAGATACTATCTCCGATGATATGGTAAAGTACATTGAAAACCAGATGAAAGAAAACTATGACGATTTAGCTGCTGCTTCTGGTAACCAGTTTGAAGAAGACGTAAAGATTGTAGTTGAGGACGGAAAACTGTATTACGTACAATAATCGTGGAAGGGAAACACTTCTGGTGTTTCCCTTGAGTTCTGAAGAAGAGAGGATCATTCATGACCGGACTTTATTTGGAGGTGAGATGACGTATGAGTGAATTTCGACCGATGCGTAGATTTAAACAGCAATTAAGTGAAGAGGAATGTCGGGAAGTTCTGCGGACAACGAAGCGCGGTGTTCTCTCTTTGATCGGCGAATACGGGTATCCTTACTCGATCCCTTTGAATCACTGGTTTTGTGAGGAAAACGGTCACGTCTATTTCCATGGCGCCAAAGAGGGTCATAAACTGGACGCGCTTGATAGATGCGATAAAGCATGTTTCTGTGCCTACGATGATGGTTTCCGTAAAGAAGGCGAGTGGGCATTAAATATCAGGTGCGTGATCCTTCGCGGGCATATCCGTCGGGTTGATGACGAGAAGCAGGCAATCCGGATCGGCACAGCGATCACGAGAAAGTTTACGGATGACGATGCATATCTTCAGCATGAGCTGGAGCATGCGCTTCCCCGCGCGCAGTGCTTGGAGTTTATTCCTGTCCATATGAGCGGGAAACTCGTCAAAGAGGCATGATTGGTCTATCGGGCCAGAATAAAGAATGTAGCAAGACAGCATAAAAAATCGTGGAACAGTAATTCTAGAGACAGATTGATCCTTCGCCGTTTCTGCAGCTACCATGACCCGAGAAAACCTAATTCGGAAAAAGTCATGACTCTCTGCGGATTATAGCTCGAAAGCACACTTCTGAAGAGAAAAGTCTATTATATCAATATGTGAAATTGCTCTCAATAAGTTAACTCAACAGAGCGTATGGTTTCAAGCATGCGCTACGCTCTCAAAGCAAAGAGATTGTTCTTAAACATTTCTTTACCTTCCTTTGACGATGACTTTACCTTTCCCGGGTAAGATAGAGACATAAAGCAAGGAAACATCGCGGAGGGTAAGAAAATGACAAACGCAATGAATAAAGAGAATAAGAAAGTTATCAACGGTAAGCAGATGGTCGAGTACCTGTTACTTGTAGCCATTAGCCTGATCTCCCTGATCGCTCTGAGCACTGTCGTGATCAAACTCTCCACACTGCTCTTTAGCATCTCCGGAGTCAATGCCGTAACCCTCGGCGGAAAAGTCGGATTTCTCGTATGGCTCGTATTCTTAGGCTTCATCTCCGTAAAGAGCATCCAGAAGTCCAGATCCTGATCCAGAAGCACTTTCCAAAAATAACCAGCATACCACCTAAACTCCAAATACATACCCCCTAGCAAAGCCCGCGCAGAAATGTGCGGGCTTTGTATATGAGAACAAAACATTCAAAAAGATGTGTAGTGTTATAATATGGTAAGACACGTAATTGAAACGCCTGGAGATTAATATATGGCAGAGCTTACAGCATATGGAAAAGATATTACTAATGTTTTCCAATTGATTGGGAATAAGGAAGATGATATCACAAAGAGTGTTGCCTGGGCGTTAAAGGAGTGCCCAGCATATGCGAAATGCATTTTTGACAGCATTCTGAAGATTGATTGTGATCCCTCTAAGTTTCGGATTTCTTTTCAATATAGTGAAAAAGATAAAGGTAGAACAGATCTTGAAGTAACAGATGATGACTTGTTTTACGTTATTATTGAGGCGAAACGAGGTTGGATTCTCCCGGATGAAAAACAGTTGGAATTGTATGCGAATCGCAGAGAATTAGTAGAGAGTAGCGCAAGGAATAAAGCGATAATTACAATGTCTGAATGTAGCGAAGAATATGCTGATTTGTATTTGCCTTTTTCAGAGATTAATAAGATACCGGTTACACACATATCATGGAAATCACTACGTGATTTTACGGTTGCATCCAGATCTGAATCTAGCAATAAACAAAAGATTATTCTGCAACAGCTATCTGATTATTTGGGAGGATTAATGACCATGCAGCAAAAGGAAACAAACTGGGTATATGTAGTTTCGCTTTCAAAGCAGAGAATTAAAGGAAGTGAACTCTCTTGGATTGATATAGTAGAGAAAAAGAATCGATACTTTCACCCGATGGGAGGCGGTCGTGGAGGGTGGCCCAAAGAAGCTGTTAACTATATAGCTTTTAGATATGATGGACGACTTCAATCGATACATCATGTTGAGAGTTATATTGTTGCGAGAAATCCTCATGAGGATATCCCTGAAATGCCAGACGAAGAATGGGATATAGATCATTTTATCTATAGACTCGGTCCAGCAATAAAACCTTCGAAAGTAGTAAAAACTGGAAAAATATATCCATCAGGACGAAAATGGGCGATGATAGATACTTTGCTGACATCAAATACTATTTTAGAAGCGAGCGAGATCTCTTACAGAAGAAGAGACGGTAAATAAATTCCTCCGATATGTTTATCCCCCAAATAAAAAGACGAGCCGAAGCTCGTCTAGTACGTTCGATAAGGGGATACGCAACCCCACAGCATAAAGCTTTATCTTAGAATCCTCGGACATTCATTGGTAAACATATCCGTTGCCTATCATTCATTTTCTCGGACATTCATTGATAAACAAAATTCTAAGCCTATACACATGATAAATCTAAACTCGAATATTGTGAAGTCTGTGTATTTGAATTTTCTGTTAATTCTGCTGTTTTCCAATTACTTTTTACGATTCGCGTGACATAATTGAAATACACGATGATTTAGGAGGCTTGAGTTATGGGCAAGATTCTTGGATTGGATGTAGGTATTGGATCACTTGGATGGGCTGTAATTGATGAAGAGCAGCATCGCATAGTTGATTTTGGCGTCAGGATTTTCGAGAGTGGAGAGGAAGGTGCTACTAAGGCAGCCGATCGTGCTAGCCAGGTCAGACGAAGATATCGTTCGACAAAAAGACTGAACAAGCGCCGTAAACAAAGAAAAATGCGCCTTAAGTCATTCATAGAAGAGCAACACATACTCTCAGTTGAGGAGATAAATGCAGCATACCGTACGAATGGGTTCAATCCAGATGTCTGGAGATTGCGTGCAGAGGCTCTTGAAAGAAAACTCGAACCTATAGAATTAGCATCGGTGCTGATTAACCTTTCTAACTATCGCGGATATCAGGATTTTTATGAGGACGCAGATGAAGAAGATGCAGGTAAACTTTCCGAAGCTAAGAATAAGATTAATTCTATATACGAGAATAAGGGAAAACTCTACAAGACTATCGGAGAGATGATTTATCACGAGGAATGTTTCCGAAGCGGTCCCGATGGTATGTTGACTATTCGTAATAAGGCTAGACGAGAGAATGGGAAAAAGGTAACGGACTATAAATACCTGATTGATCGTAAATATTTAATTAAAGAATTGAATACACTAATGAAGTGTCAAAGAGAGTTCGGATATGAACAGTTAACGGATGATGTAATTGACGCATTCTCTGGTATTATCTTTACTCAGAGAGATTTTGAAGACGGACCAGGTCCTGATGAGAAATCGAATAAGGTACGTCGAGATGCCATGAAGGAGGCATTAAAAGGAAGACAGAGATATTCTGGTTTTGATGAATTGGTAGGCAATTGCCCATTTTATCCTGATGAGAAGAGAGGTCACAAGAACTCACAACTCTATGATATGTATGTGATTGTGAATTCTCTCTCTCAGATTACTTTTTTTGATGCGAAGGGCAATGAGATAAATTGTCCGGAGAGTTTGGTGATGGAAGTTCGGCAACAACTCTTCGAGAAATCAGGTGTGCTTACAAAGAAAGAGATTGAAGCTCTGTGCAAAACTAATTGCATTACAATAAAGATCCCTACAGAACTAGGTAAAAAGAAGAACCTGATAAAAGCGGATTATATCAAGTTCCTCTCTAATTCGGATATCTTTCCTGGCGAGTTTATACAGCGTTTCAAAGAAGAAAACTTTGACGATGAGAACTCCTTATCTTCTAAAATAGGCTTTATTCTAGCTAAATATGCTACTCCGAGACGTCGGAAAGAAGAATTGCAGCAGCTGTTGACAAAAGAAGAGTATGAACTGTTGAAATACGGAGATAAGATAAAGACTGAGAAGACAGGCGGCGGAGCCAGCGTTTCATTTATGTACATGAAAGAGGCTGTAGAGGCTTATTTCAAAGGAATGAAGTATGGTGACTTTCAGGCTGAATTCAATAAGAATCATCCTCAGGAAGAAAAACATGTATTCTTGTCCCAGGAAGGAAAAGTTCTCCCGATCAAAGATTCGGATATGGTAAAAAACCCAGTCGTGTATCGTAGCCTTAATGAAACGAGAAAAATCGTAAACGCGGTGCGTGGAAAATATAAAGATATTGACACGATCAATATTGAGGTCGCTAAGGATGTCGGAAAGTCTTTTGAACAGCGCAAGGAGACTATGAAGTTTCAGAAGGATAATGAATCGAAGAATGAGGCTATCCGTATGGAATTAATAGAAAAGCTTGCTGCAGAGAATATGAAAGTGATGCTCGCTGATAAGTTGATTGAACGATTCACACTATGGAAACAGCAGAAAGAAATGTGCATGTATTCCGGGAAGAAGATTTCATTTGCAGAACTTATCAGTACAACGGTTGTTCAGGTCGATCACATTATTCCGCAATCCATTGTTTTAGACGAAACATTGAATAATAAGGTGCTGGTATTAACAGAAGAAAATCAAAAGAAAAAGAATCAGTTGCCACTCGAGTATATGTCAGAAGATCAGTCAATTGACTTCAAAAATCGAGTCAATAACTTATTCCGTACTGGTAGTATCTCTCGTATCAAAAAGGAGTATCTGTTACTGCCGTTTTTAGATGATGAGGCGATTAAAGGGTTCGTTGATAGAAATATCAATGATACTAGAACAATAAGCAAATACATTGCGAATTATCTGAGACTTGCGTATCAGGATACAGTAAAGGTGCAGGTTATTAAAGGTGCTGTAACTAGTAAATTCCGTAAAAGATGGCTTGGTTCCAAATCCAAGAGATATAACTATTTACCATCAATATATGGATTAGATAAGAAGACAAGAGATTTGCATTATTATCATCACGCTATAGATGCAGTTGTTGTGGCAAATCTTACACGTCCATATATTGAGCTTGCGCAGGATTATGTAAAGTTTGATTCAATGCAGCGTGATATTGATAATCTTCAAAGAAAAGGTAATGGAAGCACAGCCTTAAAACTTCAAGAAGAATTAGTCCAGGAAAAGGCGAAAACCGTCGATAAAATGTTTAAACATTATGGGTTTAACCGCGAGTATACCAAGGATCTTTTGGCTTCTGGATATGTCCCAAGCATTTGTGAGGATCTTCGTAAGGAAGTTGAAGTAAGAGTTCCGCTTCAAATCGAATTTGACGCGAAGGGCTATGTTGAAATGGAGAAGGCCTTCTATGAATTGCGGCAACTCCTCAATTCCGTTAGATACAATTTCAAGGATGTGGACTTTGATAATCAAAGCGATGTTGTCGATCCCAATATGCTTGATGATATTAATCTTCGCCTTCCAATGGTGAATCCAGATGTAGTATGCATGAAATCAAATGCTCAGATTGTCTATGAAGGAAAAGCAGTGGATGAAAATGCGACTGCAGAAGAGGTCAGAAAAGCTCTTGATAGTTTTACCCGAAAACTCGAGCAGAGAAGTGTTATGGAATATATTTCGGACATTCGGATGCTCTCTGAGGAGGAGTACGAACAGCGTGTCCGTGAGTATTACGAAGATGAAGCATTTGCAAATCGTATTGAAATACCATATGTATCATTCAAGATTGATCGCAAATTCAGAGGAAGTATGGTTGCAAGTGATAACCCTGTTCCGCTGTCCAAGACCGGGTTTAAAACATTCATGGAATTGGAGAATGATATGAAGAATAATCTGAAATGTCCGTATTACGTTCGTTTCAACAAGGGAATTGGTGAGACAGGGAATTTTACTATCTACGATGCCAGAAGCTACTATTGCATGGAAATATATACGGATGAAAATGGTGTATACCAGATTCGAGGTATTCGTTATGTCGATGTTCGAAAAGATCATAAAGCTGGCAAACTTAGACTTCTTAAGCCGCTTCCGGAAGGGTGCAAACATTATATGTATTTGTTCAAGAATGAATACATTAAGGCATATAAGAATGGAAAACTCAGAAATAATGGGTTTGGCGCTTACAGAGGTGTGAAGAATGTTAACTCTGGTTTAGCATATATTAGATTGTTTTCAAATGTGAATCTTCAAGGGAATGGAGTATATATCAACATTTCTGGTGAAACTAGGAAGGTTGAAATCTCTATGCTTGGACATGTTATGGGTGAGAGAAAATGTGGAGATCAATCATTATTTATAACGGAGAACGGCTCAGTGTAAAAGATGACTGGCTAGTAGTGACATATGAAGATGGTGTATCGAAAAAGATTCCGATGGAAGATCTGTACTGTATCGTGATTGATAACGATAATTTAACACTCACGATTCCTACGATTACTTCACTTTCTGAACATCGGGTTCACTTGATAGTGGCAGATGAGAGACATTTGCCATCTGCGCAGTTGTATCCCATGAATACAAATTATCACAGTTATAGGATTTTAAAGAAACAGCTTGCACTTCAAAGTGATTTCAGAGGCGCAGTCTGGCAGAAAATCATAAAGAGAAAGATACTTAATCAAGCTGTATGTCTTGAAAATCAGTGGGCTGAGAGCGAAGTTACTGGAAAAATGAGAGAATTTTCATCTGAAGTGGAATTGCATGACGCTGGTAATAGAGAAGGCATTAGTGCCAAGTTCTATTTTCGCAATCTCTTTGGTTCGGATTTCATTCGCTTTGCTGATGATAACATCAATGCATTATTGAATTATGGGTATGCGATTATAAGGTCTGGTGTGGCAAAATCCTTGGTTGCGCACGGTTTCAATTGCGTTCTTGGAATTCATCACATATCCGAAACAAACGACTTTAATCTAGCTGATGATTTTATGGAACCTCTTCGTGCAATTGTAGATGACTGGGTTGCTAATCATGATGATTGTTATGAAGAAGGCTTATCCAAACATGTTAAGGGTGAACTTGTTAACCTTTATAATTCGTCAATTCTATTTGGTGGAAAGGAAGTGAAGGTCCGATATGCCATAGATTCTATGGTAAGAACATTTGTCACAGCTGTTGAAACCAATAATCCGGAGAGAGTTATATTGCCGGAGATGATATATAAACATGCGTAATCGAGCTATGAGGATAATTGTATTCTTTGATTTGCCTACTAATACGAAGCCGGAGCGAAAACACTATGCTGTCTTTCGTAAGTTTTTAATAAAGCATGGCTTTACTATGCTGCAGTTTTCTGTTTATGAACGAATTACTCGTAATCATGATGACAGCGATAAGTATATTTCAATGATAGATAAGAATAAGCCACCAAAAGGAGATATCCGTTGTTTGCTAGTAACTGAAAAACAATACGAGGGGATTAAACTGATTCTTGGCTCAAATGAGAACAGAGAGGATTATACAGATGAAGAATTTCTTGAGCTTTGACATGATCACGGACAAATGTGCTAGAATATTCTTGTTAAGGTTTTAGGCCTCGGACATTCATTGGTAAACAAAGACGCACCATTGCGAAGTTAAAGATTTCTATCGGTTTTAGGCCTCGGACATTCATTGGTAAACAAAGACCAGAATCGTGAACTATCTTGCAGACGAAGGTTTTAGGCCTCGGACATTCATTGGTAAACAAAGACTCTGTTCGTGTTCTGTAGTGAGTTTTGGGAGTTTTAGGCCTCGGACATTCATTGGTAAACAAAGACGATTTTGAGATCACTGACACAAGCATCAAAGTTTTAGGCCTCGGACATTCATTGGTAAACAAAGACATACCGGAGGAGGAAGGCATCATCGTCTGGGTTTTAGGCCTCGGACATTCATTGGTAAACAAAGACCGCCATTAAGCACAAACCAGCCCTCTTCCTGTTTTAGGCCTCGGACATTCATTGGTAAACAAAGACACGACCATTTTATTTTAGCTAGCTTGTTACGTTTTAGGCCTCGGACATTCATTGGTAAACAAAGACTCCCCACTTTCTTCACAAATGATTTTACATGTTTTAGGCCTCGGACATTCATTGGTAAACAAAGACTACATATGATGTGTTTATCACGGCAGACAAGTTTTAGGCCTCGGACATTCATTGGTAAACAAAGACACGAAATCCAGTTAGAAACCGCATTGACGGTTTTAGGCCTCGGACATTCATTGGTAAACAAAGACGGCTGCGCGATTACAAGAAGAGGCGGATGGGTTTTAGGCCTCGGACATTCATTGGTAAACAAAGACATACACGGACGCGTGAAATATACTCCTATAGTTTTAGGCCTCGGACATTCATTGGTAAACAAAGACAAGCTTTGTGGACTATACGGACGTAAGCCGGTTTTAGGCCTCGGACATTCATTGGTAAACAAAGACGGAATGGACAGTAGTCAACTATCACTGTTCGTTTTAGGCCTCGGACATTCATTGGTAAACAAAGACGGAAGATCGCGAAGATCGTCTGACACATTAGTTTTAGGCCTCGGACATTCATTGGTAAACAAAGACATTGCTTATAGATACTATGCGCCGGGTTGCGTTTTAGGCCTCGGACATTCATTGGTAAACAAAGACGAACAGGCATATATACAGGAGCGCAGATTGGTTTTAGGCCTCGGACATTCATTGGTAAACAAAGACCATGTAGTCTGTCATGCCATCCACCTCATAGTTTTAGGCCTCGGACATTCATTGGTAAACAAAGACCGAACCGTGGTACGTATTTCACATTCTCGTGTTTTAGGCCTCGGACATTCATTGGTAAACAAAGACCTGATCACAGGTGGTCTCTCTCTGATCGGAGTTTTAGGCCTCGGACATTCATTGGTAAACAAAGACATATCGAAAGCGGCGACGAAATCGAATTTCGTTTTAGGCCTCGGACATTCATTGGTAAACAAAGACCAGCAGATGATGGAAGACATCGTCACGCAGGTTTTAGGCCTCGGACATTCATTGGTAAACAAAGACGATCGCCTTGAACATGTCCCAAGCACCCTGGTTTTAGGCCTCGGACATTCATTGGTAAACAAAGACGGAAAGTTCGCGTTACGAAAGTTCGTATAAGTTTTAGGCCTCGGACATTCATTGGTAAACAAAGACAGTTATTAAATAAATCTTTTAACAGCTAGTTTTAGCCTTTAGAAAAGACATTAGTAGACGTGCCCTTTGAAGATTGATATCATTAACTTAGTGATGTTAATGGGGAGGGGTAACATGCTTGTCTATTCAGGAATCAAAACTGATTTTATGAGAGATGTTGAAGAAGATTCTCTTGCACCTAAGATCCAACAAACGATACTGGAGAAAATGGGGCGAAGGACTCCGGACAGTGAGTTCCGCTCATGGGAGAACTCGATGAAGAATATGTTCATCGTGATGAGTGACTCCCAGATTCCTGATGATTCTGGTATTGCGATTGAGTATAATATCCCGCAAACAGCAAAACGCGTGGATTTCATTATATCCGGTTACGATAAGGAAAATCATCCGTCTATCGTCGTTATAGAATTAAAACAATGGGAAATGATCAAAGCGATTACCGGTGTCGATGCACTTGTTGAAACTTACACCGGTGGCGCAAATCGTCGAGTTGTTCATCCGTCCTATCAAGCGTGGTCTTACGCGCAGCTTATTAAGGACTATAATTCGACAGTACAGGATCGGGAGATCCAGGTTAGACCATGTGCATATTTGCACAACTATGCGAGAACTGAAAATGATCCGATCGATAGTGAATGGTACGATGATTATCAGAACGAGGCCCCGGCATTTACTAAGGGACAGAATGCAAAACTTCGCGAGTACATTAAAACGAGTATCGTGAAAGGTGATAACAAAGAAATCCTATATTATGTAGATAACGGTAAGATCCGCCCTTCTAAGAGCCTACAGGATTCTATTGCTAAGATGATGAAGGGGAATCCTGAGTTTATCATGATCGACGAGCAGAAGGTCGTATACGAAGAAGTGCTCCGGCTTTCCGGACTATGCCAAAAAGACGGAAGGAAGAGAACGATCATATGTCAGGGTGGCCCGGGTACCGGTAAAACAGTAATCGCAGTTAATCTTCTTGCAGAACTGACGCAGAGAAACCAACTTGTTCAATATGTGTCCAAGAACAGCGCTCCTCGTGATGTATATCTTCGCAAACTGAAAGGCTCCTATAAGATGAGCAGTGTGAATAACATGTTCAAGGGATCAGGTTCATTTGTGGATGCACCGGAGAATATGGCGGGTACTCTTCTTGTGGATGAAGCTCATCGTTTAAACGAAAAATCCGGTTTGTATCATAATCAGGGTGAAAACCAGATTAAAGAACTGATACACTCAAGCTTGTGTAGTGTTTTCTTCATCGACGAAAATCAACGAGTGACGATGGATGATATCGGAAGCGTTGACCAGATAAAGAGATGGGCGCGAGAAGCTGATTCGCAAGTATATGAGATGGAGTTGGTGTCTCAATTCCGATGCAATGGTTCCAATGGTTATCTTGCGTGGTTGGATGATGTTTTACAGATTCATGAAACAGCGAATTATGATCTTGAAGGCATCGACTTCGATATTCGTATATGCGATACTCCGGGCGAAGTAAGAGACCTTATCTTTGAAAAGAACCGTGACACAAACCGCGCGCGTATTCTTGCCGGTTATTGCTGGAAATGGAATAAGCAGGAATCGAATAACACCGAATATCATGACATCAAAATCGGCGATTTCGAAATGAGTTGGAATCTAAATGGTGGTGAACCATTTGCGGTCTCTGATACATCGGTAAACGAGATAGGCTGCATTCATACTTCCCAAGGACTCGAATTTGATTATGTTGGTGTGATCATTGGCGATGATATCCGCTATGCTGATGGAAAAGTAATAACAGACTTTACCAAACGCGCGAGTACTGATCAATCGATAAAAGGAATTAAAAAGCTATATAGTGAGCATCCGGAAGAAGCAAAGAAACGTGCGGATGAAATCATCCGAAATACATATCGGACTCTTCTTACAAGAGGAATGAAAGGATGCTACATTTACTGTGTTGATCCTGAACTGGAGAAGTACTTAAAAGAAAGAGTCAACGCATACCACAAGAAAGAGGCATGAAATATGAATCAGCAGACTATTGATAGGATTAGAAACTTCACGAAGGATAGAGACTGGGATCAGTTCCATTCTCCGGCAAACCTTGCCAAATCGATTTCCATAGAGGCTAATGAACTTCTAGAATGTTTCCAGTGGAGTGATACTGATTATGATCTTCAGCATGTAAAAGAAGAACTCGCGGATGTGCTCGTATACTGCCGCGATATGCTGGATAAACTCGGACTTGATGAAGACGAAATCGTTAATATGAAGATGGATCAGAACGAGGCAAAATATCCGGTAGTGAAGGCGAAAGGAAAAGCGGATAAATACGATAAGATATGATTGGTAAAGGAGAACTATATGCCATTTCAGATCATTCGTAATGATATAACGAAGGTCGCATGTGATGTGATCGTGAATACGGCGAATCCGGAGCCGAAGTTTATGGCGGGGACGGATTCGGCGGTCTATCGTGCGGCGGGGGAGGAGAAGCTTCTTGCCGAGAGAAAGAAGATAGGGAACATCGCTCCAGGCGATGTGGCAGTTACTCCTGCCTTCGATCTTCCTGCGAAGTACATCATTCATACCGTAGGCCCTGCATGGGTGGACGGAAAACACCATGAGTTCGATATCCTTAGAAGCTGCTACCGGAAGTCACTGGTCAAAGCAGCGGAACTGGGCGCCGAGAGTATCGCTTTCCCGCTGATTGCTACAGGCATATATGGATTTCCAAAGGCGGATGCCCTGGAGATCGCTATCAAGGAAATAAGCAGCTTCCTCATGAAGGAAGACACGGAAATGACCATCATGCTGGTGGTTTTCGATGAACGAGCATTCATGCTCTCTAAAAATGTATTCTTCCAGATCGAATCCTTTATAGATGACAAAGAAGTAAAAGAAGCACATCTTAAAGAATATTCCTCTGACCTTGGATACGGACGTGAAAGACAGCGCTACAGAAACGCACAGCTCGAATACGAACATGCCCTGCATAACATCGAAGCCAGGCAGAAACAAGCCCAAGAAACGAAAGGAACCGGGACAAGTGCTTTTGACAAAGAATTATTCATGAAGGATCCGGGAGAAGATCTATCCTTCCAGAAACACCTGATGGGACTTCTTCAGACTAAAGACATGGACAATGCCACGGTATATAAACGATCCAACATCACCAAAGGTGCATTTAGTAAGATCCTGTGCGGAGACACCAAGATCCCGAAGAGATCGACAGTGCTGGCACTATGCATCGGACTACGCCTGAAGATATGGGAAGCAGAAGAACTGCTCGCCAGCTGCGGAATGGCATTTAATCCATATAGTAAAGCCGATCAGCTCGTGATCAAATGCATCATGGAAGGGAACTACGACATCTTCATGATCAACATCCTGCTGGACATGTGCGGGCAGCCACAGCTTGGAAACGTTGAAAAATAAGCACTTCTGAAAACGTCTCCTGCCGGGAGACCATATAGGCTCCGATTTCTATTATTCTGATACCAGAAACACAAAAGACAGCCGCCGAAGCGGCAGAAAGAAAGGCAGGTATCAGATATGTACGGAGCAATACTAGGAGACATCATCGGAAGTGCATTTGAATTCGACAGAGGCGAAAAGACAAAAGAATTCCCACTCTTTTGCGAAGAGAGTACATGGACGGACGACACCGTCATGACCATTGCAGTGGCGGAAGCCCTGATGGCCGCCGGAAGAGATGCAACGGTAGAGGAAATTAAAGCAGCTTGTGTGAAGTCCATGCAGAAGTGGGGAAGAAAATACCCCTATGCCGGATATGGCGGAAGGTTCATCAACTGGGTGCACAGCGACGACCCGCATCCTTATAAGAGCTACGGAAACGGCTCGGCCATGAGAGTATCGGCGGCAGGATGGCTGTACGATACCATCGAGCGGACACGCGAGGTGGCCAGAGCGACAGCAGCAGTAACCCATAATCACCCGGAAGGCATCAAAGGCGCGGAATGCACTGCAGCAGTAATCTTCCTGGCAAGGAATGGAGCGACGGACGAAGATATCGCGGAATACGTTAAGGAGGAGTTCGGTTATGACTTCTCTGAGACACTTGCGAAGATGCGGGAGCGTCATGCCCATGTAGAGACCTGTATGGATTCTCTCCCGAAAGCAATGCGGGCATTCCTGGATGGCACATCCTATGAGGATGTGGTGCGTAATGCCGTATCTCTCGGTGGAGATACCGACACACTCGGCGCGATTGCAGGAGCCATGGCAGAAGGATACTTTGGAGTGCCGGAAGACCTGAAGAAAGAATGCCGGGAGCGCCTACCGAAGGATATGAGAAAAGTAATCGACAGATTCGATGACCTGCTCGAGAGAATCTATTCCAACGAGAAAAATGAAGCGCTCATCTATGCATACAATATACTTCTTCAGAACCAGGAGAATGAGGAACTGCGTCTCAAAGCCCATATGAATCTTCTTGGCGAGCTGGCCAGACAGATGAACAGGGGGGCGATGCTGCCCACACCTATGGTGGATGTCAATAACGTGCTTCCGAAGATCCTGGATCCGGAAAAACTGAAGGAGGGAGATATGTTCACTCTCCCGGAAGACGTGAGATTACGTGTGGATGAGATGGAAGATGCGGAAGGGAAACACTGGTACCCGCTCTTCCTCAGCAGAGAAGAAACGCAAAAGGGCAGAACCGCGAATGTGGTTGTACCGGTCCTGATTCGGGACATTGTCCGGATGGCCATCGATAACCCGAAGGTGGAAGGCATCGTTATCAACCCGTTTGGTCCGGCGCTGCCGATACCTAAGCATGTTCTTGAAATCCTGTGGAAGTCGATGGAAGAGGGGGAGAAGAACGGTTGAAAGATCGTTTTGAAGCGGGATAAAAGGGTTACCGGCGAGGGGGCGATGTAGGCAAAATATTCGGACAGGTACTCTGAGATAATGGATACAACGAAGAACAGCAGGCTGCCTGAAAAGGCATCAGAAAGAAATGAGGTGGCAGTATGATTCATCTGTTGGGGATTTTTGCAGTATTGAGTGTTTTCGGGAAATGGATCAGATCCTACAAATAAACGATGGACGGGCAGAGGTTTCTGCCAGAACCAGAGTGAAAGGATCAATCTTGATTTTGGAGGACATTATTGTGAGAAAAGATGACGAAAAAAGAGCAATCAAGAAGAACCTGAAGGAACTGGAGATGATGATAAAGGATACGCAAAAAGTATCTCGCATTCTTGCGAAATACGACGATGAAGTGTCTTTTATGCCCCTCCTCGGCGCGGTATTTTCTACCTGGTGTGATATGCATGAAATCGTGCTTTCCGAGCGCTGGAAACTCCTTAAGAAACTTATGGAGGTTCAGGACACGGTGAACATGATGACGGATGTCAATATCACAAACGGGTTCCCGGGGATGGAAGGGTTCTATAACATCGAGGCCAACCTTGTCGTTTGCGACGACGAGGAAAAGAAGTGAGGAGTGAAAACGATGGGTTCCGGAAAAGTATTTAAGTGTAAGGCATGCGGAGAAGAATTCCACGCCACGACCGGTGTTGGGATGATGTTCCCTACTGTATATGAGAAGACAGTTCAGGATATCCGGTTCGGGGAATACGGTGAGGACTGGAAGAAGTTTTTCGAGGAGCATCCGGATGGTGTCGTGAACTGCGAAAAAGAACTCCTGATCTGCGAGGAGTGCGGAGTTCCAAAGATCGAGATGAATCTGTCTTTGTACCTTCCGAAAGAAGGTGCAAAGAGTATTCCGAAAATGCCGTTCGGCAACGATTTTCGGAAGTTCACGCTATATGCGAAGTACCAGCATACATGCGATAAGTGCGGTGGTGCATGTAATGTAGTTAAGAGCGCCAAAATCAAGCGGGTGACATGCCCGGAGTGCGGTGGTGTAATGGAAGAGGATATCGGCGGGGCCATCCTCTGGGATTAGAAAATGAATAAATACCACAGTTGGAAGCGTAGTGGTGTTTTCCTTTCATAGTTGTGCTTTCTTATGTTTAACTTTCTTTGGTTTCCGCTTCTAACGAAGAAAAAGGACTGGGGGGCCCGGTCCTTTTTCTGTTACCTGAATTTAGAAGGCTTGGGCAGATCTTACTCTTTTCTGATCGTCATTTCCAGGGGCTGCATCTTCGGGGTATGGCAGATGAAGTCTTCCTCTTCCGAGATGAATCGGGCATAGTCGATGTGCAGGATGTCGTTACCTCCTGTCTGGAAAGAAAGATACCAGATAAAGTGAGAGATATAACCTATCGTTCCTTCGCTGTTGATCCCGTAGAGACGCTGGAGAGAAAGGGAAGTAGGATCTTCGCCCCGCATGGTGACGAACCCTTCTTCCTCTGCCTGTTCCAGAAATTTCTTCTGCAGATCCTCGGTTCCACAGTAGAACCAAACCTTCATGTTCTTTTTGATAAGTGATTGTAGTTTTTGCATATGATCACTCCTCCTAAATGATTTTCTGCCTGAAAGAGTGAATAAAAAACTCCCATCGTTACCGATGGAAGTTCCAAATAATCATCATTTTCCCACCCATCGGTCAAGCTTTAGCACCTTACTATTGCAGGTTGCTGTGCGGTCAACGAGCTTGTCTCTCGCGCACTCTTTATAGGCAAAATTATTGTACCATAAAGCCACAGCTCAATCAATCAAAACGCCTTGAAAAGTGAGATCCAAAATGGCCGGGAAGGTGCTTTTCCTATGATATAATCGATCCTAAGAAATGAAAGACAGATCTATAAGAAACAGGGAAGAGCTATGACTCAAAAGATGCACAAATTGATAATTCTCAGGGGCAACTCCGGCAGCGGAAAAACGACGGTAGCGAAAGACCTTCAGAAGAAACTGGGGAATAATACGATGATCATTTCCCAGGATGCCATACGCCGTGAAATGCTTATGGTTAGTGACGGCCCGGAGACCAAGGCGCTGCCTCTATTGAAGGAACTGCTCCGTTATGGAAGTGATCACTGTGAGATCGTAATTCTCGAAGGGATTCTTGTAGCAGATTGGTATCGTTCTTTGTTTGAACTGGCAAATGAACTATATGGGAATGATGTATATGCATATTACTTTGATATTCCCTTTGAAGAGACTCTGAATCGTCATAAGACACGGGCAAAGAGCAATGAATTCGGCGAAGAAGCGATGAGAGAATGGTGGGTAGAAAAGGATTATTCCGATGTTCTGAATGAGACCGCCATTACGGAAGAAAAAGACCGGGAAAGCATAGTAAAAGAGATCTGTGATCGCATCGATTTTTTCTCATTAATACCTGAAAAAATGTAGAAAAAATGTTCGATTTATAGTACAATATGTATGAGCACAGTCTGCTCAATGGGCGGTTGCCTTCGTTCTCAAGCGTCCCTTCGGGGATAGTCCGAGAAAGGGGGTATGCTTTATGACAAGTTTTGAGATCGTTTCGATCGTAATTGCCGTCATCAGTCTGATGATTAGTGTAGTTGCACTCGTTCTGAAGCTGTTTGCGTACCTCGACGAGAGGTATAAGCGCAAATAAAAACTCACCCATTGGATTGGAAGCCTGGGTGAGTTAATCAAACTATTCAAGGCAACCGTCCTCGCGGACTGTGCTCCTCTGCTTGTATTGTATCATTACCGTATGAAAACGTCAATTTGACTGTGGCTATTTTCAACTCTGTAGTTGAGATTTATAAACCGCTGATAAAAGAATACCATACCAGCACTTTAATGGCATTATCGAAAAGTATATTGATAGGATAGTATTTGCTAATCCCGGATCCATTCGTATCGGCAGATCGCAGATGCTCAAGGGACGAATATCTCAGCCGCGCAATAAGAATCTTCTTAAGATGTTCAATCTTATCGGAATCGGTGAACATGCCGGAAGCGGTGTTCCTGATATCTTTGACGTGTGGAAAACGGAGAAGTTTGCAGATCCCGTTATTGAAGAACGTTCGGGACGTGATGGCGGACCTGACAGAACCACGGTTACATTGCCGTTGGTCAGTGTTGATCATGCCCTTTCTGCTGAAGGGCATGAAAAAGGGCATGAAAAAGGGCAAAGAAAAGGGCAAAGAAAATCGAATGCAATTGACGTGCGTCGAGCAGAAATATGTTCGATTATATCTCAGTCATCCGAGATTACTGTATCGGATATCGCTGATAAACTTGGATTATCAGAAAAACAAGTTAGAGGAGATATAGACTTCTTAAGGCGAGGCGGACACATAACTCGTGAGGAATCAACAAAAAAAGGTAAATGGATTGTCGTTAAAATATATACGAATGATTGACAATACAGATCAACTTACGGGGAAGGATTTCTTATAACGTGCAACATATCTATATGAAGCATCGTCTTATTTGCATGGAGGGCTTTCATATGAGGTATGTGGATTTGAAAAACAGAGCGGTGGCAGCGGCTATTACAGTTGGTATAGTATTCTCTTTTTCTGCGTGCAAGAGCGAAAAGAAAAACGACTCGGGCAAGGTCGGAAGAAAAGAGACATCGGATATGGTCGTCTCGAAGAAAGACACGGATAAGACGGATCCGACAGACAAGGATAAAGCTACACCCGTGCCATCGGTTACAACTTCTGTGCCGTCAAAGAGTATAGATGAATTAAAGAAAATCGACGGGCCTATGCTTACGGTCGGTTGTGAAAATGTAGGACCGTTTGATTACTATGAAGATGAGTGTAGAGGCTGTACATATATCGTTTACTATAATGGTCAGGTGGAAAGGATCTCCGAACACTCGATGAGTGATCCTGTTGAAGCTACTGCAGAGATTCCGGATGATGCTCTTCTCAGTTTCTACGAATTCTGCCTGAAATACGGAGATGGCAAGGCATTTGCCGGCTACAGTGAAGATGTCTGTGACGGCACGATGTATTATTTTACCTATTTTGATGAAAGAGGACAGAGACATGATATATATGGCGGGTACTGTTATGCAGTGGATGTCCTGATGGATATTGTCGATCGTGTCGGCGCATATTTCGATCCGGATTTTTCCATCCCGTGCCAGAACAGGATCGGAGGATATAAAGGACTTCTGGATACAGTCACGAATCTTTCCAGTCCTCAGATCCGAAGAATAGACCAGCTCCCGGATGATGTGGTTCTCGAAACGGGTGTGGATCTTAAGTATGCCAAGTACTTTTATGAATATACGTACACGACGACGGAAGATGCGGAGAAAGGCCCGATCGTGTGCTATGTTTCCAATATCGGTGTTCTCGTCGCCATGAAGAATAACCGCAACTGGGATGTGACGGATCTGATCATCGAAGTGAACGGCAGAGAACTTCACGCGCAATGGGATCCTGCGACGTATAACACCTATCCGCTTGCGCAGATGCTGAGTGAACAGAAATCCATCACCGTCGAGATGGATGATTGGGATTTCGGAAAAGAAGGATATGTCAAGGATCTGAAAAGAAACGGTCCTCTTGTAAATGTCATGTGTAAACCCGGAAGTATTGTCATGTGCATGACATCTACGGGAAATGACGTGCTTCGTATCGTTACGCGGGAAAATGAGTGCAAATGTGTTACTGTTGCCACGATCAATTCCGTGACAGAGGAAGAGCTTCTGGAGATCTTCGGCGAGGGCCCGGTTACTGTCACGATCTCCATTCCAGCTGCTTAGCGCTCTGGAGTTTGTCGTAGTAGGCGCGGCTGACTTCGTGTTCGTGATCGAGGAGTTCGTTTTTCTTTTTTCTTAGCTCATTTATTTCTTCTATGACCAGGAAGAGAGCTTCATTGAGCTTTCGGATTTTGACGGCCTTTTGCAGAAAATATGTTAATAAGAACACTGCAAAAAAACTGCCGTATAAGAAGTAGAACTCAGTAGCACCGAAGGTCGTATAGAGATAAATGCCTAAGATAAAAAGGCCGGCTAGCATAAATGCGAATATATACAAGAAAAGCTTTAACGTAAGGTCGCTGCTATCGATCCACTTTAAAGCATACCATACCCATTTCTTACGTGCTTCGATCCGCATTTTAATGCGCATCACCTTATCCTCCAGAACTGCTTCCTTCGATTCGAGTGCCAGAATTTGTTTTCTAGTGTCCTGATACTCTTCGTAAAGTGCGTCCGCTTCTTTGATGTGCTGGAAATACGCTTTCTCAGAACCCTTCGTCTGCTCGAGATAGGGCTTGAGGTCATCGCCTCTCTGCGTGAGATGGTGTGAATCGATGGAAAGACTATCGACGGAAGAGATCTCAGATCTGGCGAGCCAGAGACCACAAAGAGCAGGGAAACTGGGAGAGGATTTCTTATTTAAGAACTCCAGGGCGTCTCTTGCTGTGCCGAAGTCTTTCTCGGAGAGTTTCTCAAAAGCGAAAGAAAGAAGCTTATCCTCGTTAAAGTAGTCGAACTGATAAGACTTATCACAATACGGGCAGATATAGATTCTTTTCTCGTCATCATAAAGAAGCGCGGCACCACATTTCGGACAATCATGACTTCGGATCAGGCTCATCTTTCCACCTCACCGAACATGGTCTTCTCAAGATTCATCGCTTCCTGGATCTCTGCGATATACCCATCCTGGATCTTATCGCTTTTCGCCTTTGACTCATCCAGTTTCCGGCGAAGTTCTTTTTCCTTATCTATAAGAGCGGCCAGATCTTTCTTCATCTTAGCGATCTTATTGGCCTTGAATGCTTTGTAGATGAGTACACAAGGGATAATAACCGCGAGACTGAGAAAGAGAAAGGGAAGACCGAAATATTCCACGCCTATCCGAATACCGACTGCAGCAAAGAAGAACAGGAGTACTATCACCAGTCCGATAAGATCGGAAATATTGTCATCGCTTTTTGCCAAAGAGGATGTGACTTGGTACGCATTCGTCATATTATGACAGTAAGCATCGATCTGTCTGGTTTTATCCAGGATCTTACTACCGATATCGTTACAATCTTTCTGGCAGGCTTGATCTTCCTTGACGGATTCCTGATACTTCTTCGATATCTCGGCGGCATTCTTGATGTGCCCGAAATACTGTAGACCGATGTGATCGGCATGTTCAATACTGTAGGTGAAATGCTTGTCCTCCGTATCGATCGGGAAATCCTCGATGTCGAGCGAATAGAGAGATTCGATCTTCTCATCGCAGAAGAGAAGACCGCGTAACACAGCGGCATCGTGAGGATCCTTCTCCGAAAGTTCTTCAAACATCTTCCGGGCGGCGTTAAATTCGCCTCTGCCAAGGGCACGGTTGGCGACTGAAAGGAGGTTTGCGGTTTCGAAGTAGTCGAAGTCAAAGGTCATCCCACAGAAATCGCAGGAGTAAATAAGCTTATCCGTATCGATAAGCAGTTCACCACCGCACTTCGGACAGTCATGGCTCATGAAGAGCGTCATAAATCCCCCAAACCTCTTTCCTCGTCAAAGATCTTTTCTCTACCATTATAGCAAATATGAAAAATCCGTCATTTATTTCGTGCGGAAAAAGGGTATAAATTTCTTGTTAGCATAAAGTGGACACTATGGGGGTATATTTGTGAAACGATTGACATCACTTCTTCTTGCGCTCTGTATATCGGGATCACTTCTTTCCGGATGCAAGGGAAAAGAGAAGAATACGGAAACAACATCGGATAAATCAACCGTGGAGACGACGGCGGATCCCCGATCCGAAAGCTCGGAAAGCTCATCAGAAGCTCCGTCAGTAACGACGTCTTCCGAGACTTCGGAGTCCTCTGAATCTACCACGGAGACAGAGCCCCTAGATCCGAAAAAACAGGAAGCGATCGAAGCGGCAAAAGCACATGGCCTTACGGAAGAAGATCTTGGCGGAGAATATGAGATGTTCCTGAAGTTTCAGCAAGCTCTGGAAGAGAATACCACGGTCGGAGAATATAAGGAGTTCATATACCGGATCTTTCCTGTGATCGCCTATGCGTCTGAATATGTGGATGACAGCTATTTCTTCCAGCGCGTCAGCTCACTTTCGATCACGAAAGATGAACTTGAAGACAGTATCAACGGCCAGTACAATTCGGAAAACAATCTGTACCTGAAGACGAGTCTTTTTGAAAATGACCCGGATCGACTGCCGGATGTGCTTTTTCATGAGCTGATGCATTTTCTGGACTATAACATCAACGGAGTGAAGACCTGCGTATATATTGATGAGAATGGGAAACACCTGTCCCCGGCGGAAGTTGCATACTTTACGGACGAAGAGATGGACAAACTGATCACCTGTCCGGAGTCCCTGATCGTAACTGAGCCCGGCGCGGAGATCTATACTTCGAAGTTTCTGACGGGCGCGCCGTATGCGTATAAGGACGGCGTGACCTTCTTAAGCTGCATCGAGTACATCATGGGAGAAGAGTATATGAAGAAGCTCTTCTTCAGCTGGGATACGGATGCGCTCTTTGAGGAGCTTTTCATGGAGGCCGGATATACGCATCAGGAGTATATGAAGGCAAGCAGGACGTTGAATAACCTCGCAAGGTCCGATCTTTATTCTTTCCCGGAAGATGCCGCATCGCCGGAAGATCTCCTGATCGACCTTTATACGCACTATAAGGGCGGCAACTGGAAGGAAGATAAGAAGTTCCTTTCCTTCATCAAGAACTTCAACGGTATCGGACTGGAAGGCTGGAGACGCTCGAAGAATGCGGAGTTTATCGGTGGGATCGTGTACCAGACATGGGAACAGTTCGAGAAACTCGAGAAGCTCTTCACGGATGATATTCCCGAGACACTGGACCTCGATCATCCGTACCCGACGCTTTTCATGCGTGATGGGGAGCTTCTCTTCGGATCCATGGCGACCGTTGCCGATCCCGCAGGCGGGGAGAAGTATAGAGCCTACGTCACCTATGAATGGGATTTTGAAAACGATCGAAGGACCGGATACTCGATACAGCGCATCGATGGATATGTGGAGAAATACTTCTAGATCTGTTTTTCAGTAAAGAAACCGTCAGAGATGTTCATCTGTGTTAACATGAAGTAAAATCAGCATAAGGAAGTACGGAACATGGCAAAGAGCATGCGGCAAAAGGTAACGAAATATATCTCCGGCCAGTATGGCGTGGATCCAGAGTTCCCATGGGATGGCGATGACACGAGTGCGGTGTTCCGTGCGGTGCGCGGCCCAAGGTCGGTCCCGAATTCTCTCCGGTACGCGCTGGATGAAGAACCGGATGCGTGAGAGGGCGAGGTAGGATCATGGGGAAAGAACATCTGGAACTGCGAAGCGCGGATGCGCTCGAACACGATGAGATCTTGAAGTTCCGTAAAAAACTGATCGGGGATCGCGTGGTGACGATCCTTTGTTTCCTGATTCTGGATATCGGTTTTATAGCCGGGACAGTGGCGTGCCTTGCTCTAAAACAGTGGGGCAGAAGTGTTCTTCTGATCCCAAGCACGCTGGTTTTCTTGTTTTTATCGGTGGTCCTTCTTATGGATCATGATAAAAAGCCGAAGGCGATCAAGAACAGAGAATATATGGTCAGTGAAGGAACAGTATATAAGAAGAGCCATGGCGGGTCGATGCGGCATCCTCAGGGGTTCCTGACGGTGGAGAATAAGGACGGATCGAGAGGAAGATACAAGGTGATCCCGTCTGTATTTAATAAAGCAAAGGAAGGCTCTTCGTGTCTTATCATCAAGTACGATAACGAGGAAGCGGATCCGAAGAGATTTACCAGAGATATCGTGATCTGGAAAAGTAAGGAAGAATAAATGAAACGTAGAATAATATGTTTAGTTTTATGCATAAGTATGGTGATGGGATCTTCGTGTTTTCTTGCCTGCGGGAAGTCTTCGAAGAGTACTTCATCTGAATCTGATTCTTCTGAATCGACTTCGATGACAGTACCATCGCTCGATCCGGGAGAAACAAGTATCACGGAAACCAATCTTCCGCTCGCGAAGGATTGGCAGTACGATGTTTCTTTTCCGGACTGGCAGGACAGATCGTCCTATGCGGCGAATAACCGGCTGGGGTTTCTGTCGTATCAGGGACAGGGCGAGATCTATATCACTCCGCAGATCGGAAGCGGGAAGTTCTCACTCTATGTGAATGATCAGAAGATCGATACCTCCAAGATGCAGGAGGGAAGGACCTATAAGCTCGATATCTCGGGGATCAGCAGAAACGGGACGAATTCACTTCAGGTGAGCGGGCTTACCGAAGGCTCGGTGAGTGTCAGTATTCCGTATCCGGTGATCGTTTCGGGAAAGCCGGAGGATGTGGGGATCCAGCCGAAGGCGATCGAACTTATTGAAAAGATCATCGGCTCCGATGTGGAACATGGATTCCCGAGTGCGCAGATCGCGATCGTGCGGCACGGGGAACTGGTCTATGAGAACTGCTGGGGAAACACGAAGACCTACGATGAGCAGGGAGATCCGATCGAGGCACCTGCCGTAACGAAAGATACTCTCTACGATCTGGCATCGGTCACCAAGATGTTCAGCACCAACTATGCGATCCAGTATCTCGTGTCGGAGGGAAGACTTGACATCGACGCTCGTATCTCCGATATTCTGGGATCGGAGTTCTATGAGAATACGAAAGAAAAAAAGTATTACGAAGGCGACAATATCCCGCTTTCCGAGAATAAGACACTGAAGAGGGATCTTACGATAAGAAACATCCTGATGCATCAGGGTGGTTTTCCCGAAGGACCGGTAAACTTTGAAGCGGGACTTACGAGAGAACAGACACTGAATAAGATCTTCCGTACGCCGCTACGGTACCGTCCGGGAACGAGAACGCTCTATAGTGATCTGGACTACATCATCTTAGGATTCGTGGTCGAGAAAGTCACCGGACAGCGGCTGGATGCTTTTCTAAAGGAGACATTCTGGGACCCGATGGGGCTTACGCATATTACGTATAATCCGCTGCAGAACGGATTCTCGAAGGATGACTGTGCCGCGACGGCGCTTCAGGGAACGACATTTGAAGGCACGGTCGATAAGACCGGTGTCCGGAAGGGGACGCTCCAGGGACAGGTTCAGGATCCGAATGCCTTCTACTGCCTGGGCGGGGTATCCGGGCATGCGGGGCTTTTCTCCAATGCATCTGACCTGGCGATCCTGGCATCGCTGATGCTGACCGGCGGGTACGGCGATCAGAAGTTTTTCTCGACCAATGTGCTGGATCTTTTTACTTCGATCCACGATGCGGATTCCCCGGATTACGCGCTTGGCTGGAACAGGGAGGGCGATCACGCGAGAGACTACTACTTCGGTTCGGTCTCGGATCCGGGAGCATATGGGCATAGCGGCTATACCGGGACATTCGTCCTGATCGATCCGGAAAATGATATGGTCGTCGTGCTTCTTACAAATAAGATCCATAGTAAGATCATGCGCGGGGAGGACTTCTCGTCTCCATATGAGGGCAGCCGTTACACGACCGCATATATGGGATTTATCGCGGAGATACTCGAGATCGGTATGGACGGGGAGAAGGTCGATGATTCGATCTGGAAGAATTTAGTTCTGGATATGGCGGCGGACTATAAGA
>OCTX014535455.1_pt1 | contig 39740 bp, 40 predicted proteins | sample 1539691 | NCBI WGS metagenome assembly OCTX01 (sample SAMN02144231, study PRJEB22623) | gut metagenome | biome: sheep rumen | host: Ovis aries | place: New Zealand
CGCCAAGACGACCATGAAGCTCTTGACCGATGTTGCCCCTGCGGGACGGTCCCAGAGCTTCGGGAGTATTAAGAGGGTCGACGAAGTCAACATTTTAACATTTTAACATTTTAACATTTTAATTCTTTAATGTAATCAATCATCCTGATTCCCCGAACTCTTGGTAAAGTTCTTGGTAGCAACCTCCGAGCTTACACCATCCTTGATGGCAATAGCCTTCACAACCGTAGTCGAATTCAGCGTGAACGGAGCAGAGTAGGGGGTACTCTCAGCGGTAGGCGTGCTGCCGTCAACAGTGTAATAGACCGAAGCACCATTCTCAGCACTCAGTGTCACCTCCGATGTATTCGCGAACGGAGTCTGACCGCTAATCGTAGGAGCCGCTACGCTACTCGTGGGATTAGAAGGGTTTGAGTTAGATCCACTGCCACCAGTTCCCTGGTTACCGGAATCCGTAGAACCGGAGCCATTGTTCTCAATAACAACCGACGTCCCGTCAGGGTTGATAGTAGTAGTGCTTCCGTTTTCAGCCACGATGATGATTACAGTGCTGTCTCCACCGTTGGCATATAGGGTGATGGTCTGTGGCCATGCCCCTGTCAGGAACACCTCACCATAACCGCTCTTGGAGGCAATCTTGATGGACTTGGGGTTTGCAGCAGCATAATCGCTGATAGCCTGCTCCACATCATTGATGGTTACAACCTCTCCGTCCACCATCTGTTCTGCCAGCATACGCAGAGCCAGACTCAACGCCTTGCCGTTCAGACTGTAGTAGCGGTTCGAAGGACTGCCGTTTTTCGCGGTGATGGTCTGGCGGATAGTCCTCAGGTGCAGTTTCATGTGCATCTGTACCATCTTGAAGATTGCCTGTCGCACCTTCGCATCAGGGTTGTTGTATGCGCTGGCAGGCATCGTTGGAGTGCTACGGGCAAACGTCTTGCCGTTACGGGTGTAATAAGTGATACCATCTATGGTACCGGAACTCTTGCGGCCAATGCCGACTTGTTTAATTTGTGCCATAATAAATCGAGTTTAAAAAGTTTAATTGTTTAATAGTTTAATTGAAGAGCATTTGCATACGAAAGCTTGCCGTATCCCAGTTTCCCGTCGCTGCGGGCCTTCAGGATGTTGTGGCGGTTACGCTCCTTCGAGACGTAAGAAACGTGGATGAAGTTCGGATACAAGATCAACTGGTCGTAGTCAATCTTCGGGTTCGTCAGAATCTCACGAAACGCCTTGATAAGCAGTTCCCGACGCGAAGGCTCAGACTTGAAACCTGAAGTCTGCGATTGAGCGAGAGGAGAACCAAGCTTGCTTGAGTTATCCCGAGCGTGAGCAGACTCGCCCGAAAGGCAATCTTGAAACCTGAAACCAGCAGAGCTGACGTAAAAGTCTGCCGCTTGTCCCAGCATGTGCTGACTGCGCTCCGACGAATGAGCCAGCTTGTCATTCAGTGCCTTGGTCCTAAAACCACTCGTGATAATGACCGGCAACCCCAGTTTCTCACGCAGCGGTTCCAGACAGCCTTCGCATAGGCCACGCAGGTTCTCAACTGCCTCTGCAGGCGGTTTGTTAGCAATCCCGTACTTACGGGCCGTTGCACTATCAGTGAACTCTCGGAGTTCGAAGTGCGGTGATAGAAATTGATTATTACACATACACGTTCTTTTTTAAGAATAGTTGAACTTTAATTAATTGGTTTGAAATCGCCGCTCCGTGACTTACCCGGGATGCACTTTAGCGTTGAAATCCGATGCAAAGATATATCAGCAGGAACCCTGAAACCTAGGAAGCAAACCGATGCGGGCTTTCTATCAACTTTCTATCTGAATATCAAAAGTTTACAAGTGTAATAAGAAAGTATTTTCTTGCTTTCAGAAAGGTAAAAAGTAGGGCTATGGAAATCAAAATTGAAGGAAATCCGGGCACCGGAAATAGCTATACAGAGGTGAATATCGGTAACGTGCAGAATTACAACCCAAACGCTACTACCGTCATCAACAACAACTATGGTACGCGCAAGCCTCATAATGCAGGTGGTCAGGGCGTTACCGAGGTTGATAAGGACGAAGTACGCCCTAAGATCATAAAGTACGTAGAGAAGACCTTGGATTATGTGGCTGAAGATTGGAAAAATAAGTTTAAACCTCTATGGGAGGATATCCTAAAGATAAAGGAAGTTGATGCTGCTGTTTATAATCCTGGCGACCAAGAAGGAACTACTTTCAATCGAGTGCTGGTAGCAGGCATTATACGTATACTGAAAGATAAAGAAGTTTATAAGAAGTGCACGAACACAGCATTAGGTATTGCCCTTGAGGGAACATATGAACATCATGTACGTCAGGAGATAGGTAAGTATCCTTCTCAGGAAATACAAGATGCTGTTAAGCAACTCATCCAGAGTAAGAAATATAAATAATGAAGGAACTGAATATCCAAGGTAATCCGGGCCAAGGCAACTCGTTTACCGAGGTGAATATGGACGGGGGTAGTTATAACCCCAACGCTCATGATGTCCACCATCACCATTACGGTAACGCTACCCGTATGGCTTCCGACTTCCAGCGTCTCCGTCAGGAGATTCTCAACGGAGTCAGTTCTGAAACCATTGATGAACTGAAGCAGTATATCACCGTATTGGATGGTACACGTAAGTTTGAGGAGAAACTGGAAGACGGCGGTTTTAAGCCTGCTAAGATAGAAGAGGCCTCACGCCTTATGCTCCTCTATGCCAAAAAGGCTGAGAAGTTGGACTGCTACCCTGCAGCACAGCAGATATTCTCCGACCTCTTTGCCAGCATTAGGCATGAGTTCTACGACAGCGTTTTCCCGCTCATCGAGGATGGAGAATCCCTGCGTACTGTGATGACGGCTATCCGCACCAACATCGTGAAACCCATCATGAAGCGGCTCAACGACAATGGTGCTTACGACGAGGAAATGCACCTCACCGAGGATCATATCTACGGAATGCTTTATTACCTAACTGGCATGTGCCACATCAATTGGGTTGATTATGAGAACGTATAATCCCGCCTTTGATCTCTATCACAGCATCTTCCGTATGGCACACATAGCTGCTAAACTGGAGGATGGCGAGAGCTTTGATGTGGACAAAGTCCGTATTTGGGATTTTTATCTGCTTTTCCCCGACAAGGTGTACAGCATACACCTCCGCAACGATGAGGATAAGCTTAAGGAATATAGAAGTGTAATCAAGAAACAAAACAACCCGTATGATTACCATGGCGACAACCGCAAACTCTTTGAATGGATCAAGCCTGTCCAGGTGTCAGCCCTTGGTTGTCTGGTATCGTGCGGCATATTAAACAAGGAGAAATACGAATCAGGCCGTGTGTGCATTGACGACTGCGAGGCGCTTGATGCCTTTTTGCAGAAAGCGGGCGCTATTACCATGCGCGAGCAGAATGTACTGTCATTCATGAGCTACCTTTCCCGTGCCATGTCTATGACTGGCGAGTATGGACTCAAAGCTCGCACCGAACTATTGGAATCAAAGTATGATGCAGAATAATCTTTTTCTTCGCCGCTTAATGGTTTTTGCAGAGGATGGTAAAACCGCCTATGATGAATCGTTTCATCTTGGTGTCAATATCATCCGTGGCCACAACAGTAGCGGTAAGAGCACCATTATTCGTTTCATCTTCTTTGTGCTTGGTGGCTGCTACAGCGATTTCACTCCCGAAGCCTTGCGCTGCCGCAGTGTTGTGGCAGAGGTGCAGATAAATGGCCGCATCCTTGTGTTGAAACGCTTTCTAGAGAAAACCGCTGATGGGTCAAGGGTTGACCGCTACGCACCCATGTATATCCACTTCGGACCCCTGTCCGATTTGGTTGGTCCTGATAAGTCTCAAACCTGGGACCTGAATCATACCGGATTCCATAAGTTTAACTACAAGATTTCTAGTGAGCGTCGCAGTTTTTCCAATGTGCTGTTTGAGGTGATGGGTCTGCCGGAGTTCAAGGCCGACAGTAATATTACGATGCATCAGATTCTGCGTCTGATATACTTAGACCAGGAATCACCGCTCACATCAATCTTTCTCTTTGAGACATTCGATAGGGATTTGATACGTGAAGCGGTATCCAATCTGCTGATGGGACTTTATGACGAGAATCTGAGCCGTGCCAAGTTAGATAAGGATGCTTTGATTAAAGAGATAGAGGAAGTGACACGCGCCAAGAAGGTGGCTGAGGAAATCCTTGTCCACCCCAAAACGCAGTCAACGCTCTTCCTTCACAACCAGATTGAAAAACTGAACAACGAGATTGCAGAAATTACAGAATATGTAAAGCGCCTGCGCGAAGGTGAGGCTGCCTCAACACTCAAAACCAGAGAGCATCAGCGTTTACAAGATGACATCACTCGCCAACGCAAGGCCTGCGATTCGCTTGAAGCGGAGGTCTTGAAAATCAAGAACGATATACAAGACACCACATATTTCATCGAATCCCTTAAACGTAAGCGCGATGCAGTGGATCATTCCATCAACACACGCGATTACTTCGATTCACATCATCTGGATTTCTGCCCCGAGTGCCTTACCCGTTTGGAGGCTACTATCGAGGAGGGTCATTGCCCACTGTGCAAATCGCCCATTGACAATAGTAGGGGCAAAACACAGGCCACCCGCATACGATTGGAACTTGACTTCCAGATTCGTCAGGCAGAGTCAGTACAGAAAACCAGTGAACGAGAGTTGGAAGAAAAGAAGGCACAGCTGCGTTCCATGAAACTGAAACTCTCCTCCTTGCAAAAGCAATACGATGTTGCTGTGAGCAATGTGCGTAGCACACAAGATGAGAAGATAGATGAACTTATTCAGACCAAGGGCTATAAGGAAGGCGAAATTGCCCAGTTCAACACCTTGTTGGAATATGCCGACAAGTATGAGCGTCTGAAGAAAAAGCTCAATATCCTGAATGAGCATCTTTCAGAGGTTACTCGCTACATCAAGGCTGAAGACAGACGAATTGAGTTCGAGCAGCAGAAAATCAATCATGCCATCTCTCAGAATGGTCTGTTCCTGCTCAACAATGACGATGTTCGACAGGACGAATTTGTTAATGCCAGTGATTTCAAGGTCGATTACAAGCAGAATCAGGTGTATATCTCCAACCAACGCTATAAACTCTCTGCCAGCAGTGCCTTCTATCTGAAGATGGCAGCCCGCTTTGCCCTGTTCTTTGCTTCGCTGCAGGTAGATAGTATGAAATATCCGCGTCTGATGTTCTCCGACAATATGGAGGACAAAGGAATGGAAGAAAATCGCGCCAAGAACTTCCAGCGTATCATTGTGGAGCGCCTCAAGCAGATGCCTCCTAGTGACTATCAGCTGATCTTTGCCACCAGCAATATCGCTGAAGAGTTAAACACTGACGAATACGTAGTAGGTGATTATTACACCCAAAGTAACAAGAGCCTCAAGTACGTGTAACCTTAAATCATGAAACTTACAACCTGCCTTCAGCCTGCTTATAGCCTCCTTCCCGAGTAAGCCTAGAAGCACCCTATAAGCAGGCTATAAGCAGCCTGAAAGGAGCCTATAAGCAGGCTAGAGAAAAGTAATAACATATAATAATATCAAAAAATTATAACAACAATGATTAACGTTGGAATTATCGGATGCGGCTTCGTAGGCGGAGCCCTCAAAGACTGGTTGGAACACAACAACCCAGAGTGTAAACTGTTCATCAGCGACCCTTACAAGGGCTACAATGATGACCTGAGTAACATTGATATTGCATTCCTTCAGATACACGTACCCACTGAGGATGATGGTACGCAAGACCTGACCCTTATGAAGGAACTTATTACTAAGCTCCCTGATGTACCAGTGTTTGTCCGCACAACAATTCTTCCCGGCACCAGTGACCGTCTTTCAAAGGAAACAGGTCACCAAGTACACTATATGCCAGAGTTCCTTACAGAACGTACCCACATCGAGGACTTCAAGAAACAGACCATGGTATTTACAGGTGCCCAGGAACTGCTCACAAGAATCTTCGTTGGCAAAAAATTTACCGTTATGACCCCTCTTGAGGCTGAACTCACAAAGTATATGCACAACGTGTTTGGAGCCTACAAGGTAACATACTTCAACGCCTGCCGTGAATACTGCGAGCAGATGGGCGGTGACTGGCGCAAGGTACATACAGGTATGCTCCTGTCTGGTTATATTAACGACATGCACACATACGTTCCTGGTCCCGATGGCAAGTTCGGATATGGTGGCAAGTGCTTCCCCAAGGACGTTAATGCATTTGCAAAAATGACCGAAGGAACGCCTCTTGGAACCCTTCTGAAACACCTCCATGAGCTGAATGTCCATTTCCGTGGATTCGAGGAACACATCTAAAAACACAGGAACCACCAAGGGAGGTGTCCCTTTGTCCTCCTTTGGTATTTCTTTCGGAAACAGATTAATCACGATTCTTGGCAAATGGGGTTAGCGAACAGCTGTAGACGATAAAATCCATTTTAGGAATATATGAGAATACTACAAGTAAATAGTGTTTGTGATTTTGGTAGTACGGGTAGGACAACAAGAGAACTGGCAGACTATCTTGAAGAGAATGGCCATGAATGCTATGTGGCCTATGGACAAAGAAGTTCTTCTTACCACCGTGCTTTCAAAATTGGCGGCAAGTGGGAGAACCATTTCCATAATGCATTTTATTCTCGCTTACTTGGTCTTCATGGCTATGGAACCCGTTGTGGTACAAAGAAGCTATTACGCTGGATAGATTCTATTCACCCTGATATTATACACCTTCGTAACCTTCATGCCAACTATCTGAATTTCCCTATGTTGTTTGATTACATAGTGGAAAACAATATTCCAGTGGTGTTTACACTTCACGATTGTTTCAATTTCACTGGGAAGTGTGCTCACTATACGGCCATTGGGTGCTATAAGTGGAAGGAAGAGTGCCATCGCTGTCCAGTATACAATAATATTAATACGGTAGCTCCGAGTATGTTTTTCGATAAATCTCGTAGATTGTTCAAGGAGAAGAAGAATTACTATTCGCAGATGACGCGGATGACGGTTGTGGCTGTGTCGCAATGGTTAATGCACGAAGCAAGGCAGTCTATGTTGGCAGGGAACGGCCACAAGATTACTTATGTGTACAATTGGATTGACAGGAATCGCTTCCATGTCGCGAACGACCAACAGATAGACGAATTCCGTAAGAAATATCATTTAGAAAGTAATCGGAAATATCTGATTTCTGTCAGTCAGGGGTGGGATAAAAATGCTTCACGCTTCAAGGACGCTGTAAGGCTTGCTGAATTATTACCAGATGGCTATCAATTGATATTAGTGGGTAGTACGGCTTCAGGTACGACTGTACCTTCAAATATCATACATATCCCATATATTTCCGACAGTAATGAGCTTTGTGCGGCATATACGCTTTCAGAAGCATATATTCACTTTTCCATTGAAGATACCTTTGGCAAAGTTATCGCTGAGGCAATGTGTTGTGGCACAGTTCCTATAGTTTTTGATAGTACTGCATGTGGTGAAGTACCTGGACCTTACGGTGTAGTTGTTGCACCGCATGATGTAGATGCTATCGTTGCATCTCTGCACCATATACCGTCGTTGAAACATGAGACAGATGCAATGTTAATGTATGTGCAAGAAAACTATGATTACCATAGTAATGCACAGAAGTATGTTGAACTCTACCGAGAATTGTTATCTAACAAATAATTGACAAGAAAGAAGGACAATTCATAGTAAAAAAAGTTGCAATGGGGAAAAACAGAATAGTTTGGATCGATTTAGCCAAAGTGTTGGGTATCTATTTAATGATAATTGGTCACAAGAATCTTGTATCAGAAGAATGGACACGTTTAATATTCACCTTTCACATGCCATTGTTTTTTGTTATTTCGGGTATGTTTTGGCGTCCATTATCTTTTAAAGAGACTGCTTTGAAGAATATCAAGACGCTGATTATCCCGTTCTTGATTATGACGCTTATATGGTGTTTGTATTTTCTTGCGTGTTACATAAAGGGTGGACACCCCATACGTCAGATAATGACGTACGTTTTAGGAGCGTTTATCAGCCCAGGTAAGGACTTTCTATTTATGCATCCAGTTTGCACCTTCTTATGGTTTCTTATCGCGCTTGCTGTAATAAGGCTTTTTTGTTCATTAATCCATCAAAAGATGTTATTGGTAATTATTTCATCTGTATTGTTTATTTTTGATATATTCCTTTCGATTAAAGGTATTGTCCTGCCTTTTGCGCTTGATTCAGCAATGCTTGCGCTACCCTTTTTTGTCATAGGTTTCATGATTGCAACCTTTATAACAGATTCTCATCCTGTGTATTGGGATATAATTGCCTTCATTGTGACAGCCTTAGTGTTAATTATATTGGGGAATAATAATGGAGCTGTTGATATCAATAATAATCTTATTGGCGACAATGTCTTCTTCTTTTTATTTTTAGCTTGCAGTGGTACGATTATGATTCTTTCATTGAGTAAATTGTTATCCGAGCTCATGTTGAAACCATCAATCTATAATCAATTGGGTAAGTCGTTTTTCCGTTTTGTCAACATATTTGCGAATGGCCTTTTGTTAGTAGTGGGCTTTTCTGCCATTTTGACTAGTTTCTATCGTGATATTATTACCTCATTTCTCCCTTCATTAAATACAAATAATAACCTGTTTGGACTTATCTTGGGGGGGGCGGTTTTGTTTTCTTTCTATCCGTTGACGTTAATATGTCAGAAATATTTCCCTGCAATATTAGGATTTAGAAAATGAGTGATCAATCTAATAATAAAAGAATAGCTAAAAATGCGGTGTTGTTGTATATACGCATGCTACTTTCAATAGTTGTAAGTCTATATACATCACGAGTAGTACTCCAAACACTTGGTGTTGACGATTATGGAATATATGGTGTTGTTGGAGGTATAGTGGCGCTTTTCTCTTTTCTCAATGCTTCAATGAGTGGAGCAACCAGTCGTTTTATTACATTCTCACTGGGACAAGGGGATAAGGAAAATGTGCGAGATACTTTTTCAACAGCAGTGATTATTCATGTCGGTATCGCCATTGTTATTGTATTATTGTCGGAAACAATAGGCATGTGGTTACTGGAAAACAAGTTGGTCATTCCAGAGGAGCGCATGAATGCTGCTCGTATTGTATATCAGTTTAGCGTTCTCGCGATGGCAGTTCAAGTTACGCAGGTTCCATATAATGCCTCAATTATTTCATATGAGAAAATGGATGTTTATGCCTATGTGGAGTTGCTAAATGTTTTTTTAAAGTTAGGAATTGTTTATTTACTGATGATAGGGAACTTTGATAAGTTGATACTCTATGCTGCTCTTGTTTTATTGGTAAATATTATTGTCGCAGGAACATATCGCCTTTATTGTGTCCGTAAATTTGATACTTGTCATTTTAGATGGCTTATAGATAAAACTCTTTTGAAACCGATGCTCTTGTTTTCAGGTTGGGATTTGTATGGAAATATGTGCTATTCAGTGCGTCATCAGGGTATCAATATGCTGATTAACATGTTCTTTGGCGTCGCACTGAACGCTGCCAGTTCTGTCGCTACTAGTGTACAAGGGGTTGTTGCAAATCTCTCTGCGAATGTGGTACAAGCCTTTCGTCCTCAGATAATAAAACGCTACTCACAGAATAGCTTCAAGGAGATGGAATCTTTAATGTGTAACTCTCTTAAATACTCTGTTCTGTTGTTTATAATAATCGGTGTCCCGCTTGCTTTCGAAATGTATCCAATTATGAAGTTGTGGCTTGGTACTGTGCCTGTTATGGCTCCTGAGTTCTGCATTTTTCTATTGGCCCTTAGTTTGTTCAATTTGATTAACAGCGTATTGGTTATTGCGATTGAAGCAACGGGGAGGATTAAGGGCATTAGTTTGATAACTGGGTCAATATATCTTTTGACAATTCCTATTGTATATCTGCTTTTTAAGTATGTTACCGATAACCCATTATTCTCTTATATTGCATCGCTCATAATTATGATAATGGTTGTAGTATCAAACCTTCTCCTTCTTCATCATCAAATTCAATCATTATCAATAAGGGGTCTCATTAAAAGTATTTTACAAGCATTCTTTATAGCTTTGGTCGCAACGCCATCGTTATATATATCACATTTTGTAAGTGGAACTATTTCTCATATTTTAGCGTCATTTATCTCGTATATCACCACGTTGGCTATTTTAACGTATTTCTTCGGGCTTGACCGTGATACCCGTGATGTTTTGACCAAATATGTATTCGCAAAACTGAAAAAATGATAAAGTTTATATTTGTTCTATTGGGCGTTATAGTGTTGCTTACAGTGTTTTATCTGAATAAATTCTATAAGACCTTTCAAAAAGAAAATGAAAAGCCCCTCAATATTCAAACATTCGACGGATCAAACTCTCCGTACCATCCATCAGTCAAGTATAACAAAGATGGTTTTGGGGGCTATGAATACATAATGGCTGAGACACCTTTCTATTTGACTTTGCCTTCAGTAGGGGATAAATATAGGGATCAATTCGAATGCCCTTCACTCCATTATTCCCATGACGGAATTCATTGGGAAGAAATAGGGGAGAATCCAATAGACAAACTGACTCAAGAGGAGATACGAAATAGAGACTATTTTTCAGATCCTGACTTGGTGGAAACGCCTAATGGCATTGAGTGCTGGTATAGATTGAATAGGCGATATGGGAAAGAAACAAACCAAGAGAATATATTATTGTTAAGAAAGATAAGTAAAGATGGTGTTGTTTGGGGTGAACGAGAATTGATTGCTGACCTACAAGAAGCTGAAGAGACAAAAGGCTTAGGCCATATAGTTATCAGCCAGGGCGTCATCTTCGAGGATGGGAAATACAAATGTTGGTATGTGGACAACATCTATTTACATAAGGAGCGAATCTGCTATTCAGAATCATCAGATGCCACACAAAAATGGTCAGACAAGAAAGTGGTCAAGTTGAACGGCCCAGATATTACACCTTGGCACCTGCATGTGTTGCGCGATGGGGATATAATTTGGCTTACGGTCTATGACCACCGTAGTATATCACTATGGAAAGGAACAAATGAGACGGAGTTTGAGTTTGTTAGGATGCTTGTAACCCCTTGCGGTGTCTATGGTAGTTTCTATTCTAATAACACGTATCGTGCTTGCCTCACTAAAATCTCAGATGATTTTTATCGCATGTATTTTAGTGCAGATGACATGTTCCGATCATACATTGGAGTAATGGAGGGTGACACACCTGAGACAATGAGTGTGATACATGTTGATGGAGGTAATCATAGTACTTTTTGTAATGCTGTAAGGATGATGATAAAGTCAAAACTGACAATCATGAGAAGGGAAGTGGCATACTATTCAAGAAGGCTATGGAATAAACCGATGGAGATGATTCGTAATCTGAAATCTAATAAGAAACATTGAACAAATGATATCGATAATAATCCCAGTTCATAATGTCGAAACATACCTCCCACAATGTATTGAGAGTGTACTATCTCAGACATTTAGGGATTTTGAATTAATCTTGGTGGATGATGGGAGTACGGACCATTCCACTGTCATCTGTGACGAATATGCCCAAACAGATGATAGAATCAAGGTTTTCCACCAAGATAATTCTGGTGTCAGTGCGGCAAGAAACAATGGAATTTGTTATGCAAAGGGCGAATGGATAACATTTATTGATTCTGACGATTGGGTCGATGTAGACTATTTGGAAAACTTTAGGTTTGAAGAATCAGATAGCGATATTATTGTTCAGGGCTTAAAATACTATGATAATCGCAATGGTCAGATCTTTGAATATATTAGAGTAAACAATTGTGAATTATGTGGTCCTAGGCAGAAGGAACTAATAGCTGAAAACAAAGTGCTTAGCTTAGGCTATCCAGTAGCAAAGTTATACAAGAAGTCTTTAATTGCCAACAGAGTCCTTTTTAATACAAGCATTTCGTATCACGAAGACCATATATTTGTGCTTGACACATACAACCTTGCAAAGAGGATAAAACTGGTTAATTCTGTGAGTTATAATTATAGGTATTATCACACCAACAATTCGCTGTCTTCGAAAAAGCATTCTTGGCAAAATCTAAATATTGCAGCTGATGGAATGCTTGCATCATTAAACAACTTAAGAGAGAGGTTTTTGTTGCCGGATAGTGCATATGAAAGGCAAATATATACATTCGCATACAGGCCAAAAATAAACGCAGTCTTTGATTTGTTTAGATTAAAGAAATCAAATTCTGAGCAAAAAGAACATCTGAAAAAAATAATAAAAAAAAGAGATCTAAATTGCTACTATCAGCCATTAGGAGTAAAAGACAAATTAGTGAAGAATGTGTTGCTGTGTTTGCCATTTGAGTTTCAAAAACTTTTCTTTGTGTCCTACTTAAGATATCAAAATAAAGCGAAATGAAGATAACATATATATTTCGTACTCAGAGTAAGCAACGAAGCATTGAACGAGTATTTGAACCGGTTATTAACGCGATGATAGACGAGGGGAATGACGTACAGATCGAGTATGCAAAGTCTGGTGGAAATCTGTTTATGACACTATGGGAAAATATTTGGTATTTCCGTAAGATTAGTAAACATTGTCTTTGCCATATAACCGGTGATGTTCAATATGTCGCATGCTTGATGAGGCCGTCGAACACTTTACTTACTATTCACGACTTGGTGCCATTGCATAACAAGAACGTTCCGTGGTACTCAAAATGGCTATGCTATTGGTTGTGGTATTATATTCCGCTTAGACGGCTTAAGAGAGTGACATGTATTTCAGAAGCTACACGACAAGATTTACTGTCATTCTTTCCATGGGTTGCTGATAGAATTACAGTTATTCCCAATCCTATTGATTCAAGTTTTAAATTTACTCCAATGCCTTTTAATCTTGAATGCCCGCGCATATTGCATATTGGGACAAAACCTAATAAAAATTTGCTTCGCGTGATAGAAGCGCTTGCTGGATATAGGTGCCATTTAAGAATAATAGGTAAATTAAATGAAGAGTATGTAGAAGCTCTTAACACATACCACATAGATTACTCCAACGAATATGGTATTTCAGATGAACAAGTAATCAAGGAGTACCAAGATTGTGACATAGTATCCTTCCCTTCTTTGTTCGAGGGATTTGGGATGCCAATCATTGAAGGACAAGCAATCGGACGCGTTGTCGTGACCTCGAACATTGAACCCATGCTTTCAGTGGCCGGTGATGGAGCCATTATTGTTAATCCCTACGATGTGACCTCAATCAGAAATGGATTCTTTGGTAACTCATTGGACAGCTTTCAGTCGATAGTGGAGAAAGGGCTGGAAAATGCAAGTTTTTATTCAGGCAAAAGAATCACTAACGAATACATTAAACAATATAAGGAATTATGTACTATATCTTAATCTTGGTAATACTCTTAATGCATTTCTATGTAAGTCAGCAGTCTGTGGGCTTGAGAGAAAAGAGGGATACACAATTCGCTTATTGGATATGCGCAATTCTGGTACTTCTTGCAGCTTTCCGGAGCGATTTGGTTGGTGGTGATACAGCAGGATATAGATATGATTATGTAAGTATGGGGGAGTATCATAGTTTAGATGGCCTGATTGAGCGTTATTCGTTATTCTATATGGGCTATTTCGTGCCCAGTAAGATATTTCATATGATGGGCTTGCCCGTACAGGTATGGTTTGGCTTTGTTATGGCGTTTTATCTTTATTCGATAATACGTTTGCTAGACAAGTTCTCAAAAGATAAGGTTTTCAGCTTGTTTGTCTTTATTTCTATTGGTCTTTGGTTGTTTTCTATGGCGGGATTGAAGCAGACGTTCGCAATGTCCATGATGATGCTGGCTTATGTTTTATTTATCGAAAAAAAATATTGGTGGACTGCAATCCTCATCATTTTAACATATTATACTCATCAGGCAGCACTAATTGGATTAGCAGTTTTTCCGCTGTATTATTTACGTAATAATCGTTTGCTAATACCTCTTTCCCTTTTGATAGTTGGCTTCATTTATGCCTATAGTTTTTTATTTATGGAAACATTGGTGAAGATTATGGGAAATGAAAAGTGGGAAGGGTATCTTGTCAATGATTCCAACTATTCGTACGTCAAATTGATATACTATACAGTAATAACAAGTATAGGTTTTTTGAATTTCAGGAATTATAAAAAGGCGGATTCGGAAAATGCTAGAATGTTTCTAGGTTTGTCGATAATTGGTTGTGGATTGCAATTTTTAGCTAGCATTTCACCATCATTGTTTCGTCTGGCATATCTTTACACGCCTTTCTTAATGATTCTTTTGCCTAATGTAGTGCATTATTCTAGAAAAAAGAGTGTGCAATACATCTTGATGGGGGCTATGACATTTTACTTTTTGTACGTAAACAGAAATTTCCCATACTCATTCGTTTAATCTATATTATAAATACAATCGTTATGTATGATTATCTGATAATTGGTTCCGGTTTATTTGGAACCACCTTTGCACATGAAGCCACGCGACGTGGGAAGAAGTGCTTGGTTATTGAAAAGCGCCCCTATCTCGGTGGCAACGTCTACTGCGAAAACGTGGAAGGCATAAACGTACACAAGTACGGTGCTCACATTTTCCATACCAACAACAAGGAAGTATGGGACTACGTAAACAACATAGTACCATTTAATCGCTACACTAACTGCCCTGTGGCTAACTATCACGGCAAACTCTATAATCTGCCGTTCAACATGAACACTTTCTATCAGATGTGGGGAGTGTTAACACCGGAACAGGCTATTGCTAAGATTGAAGAGCAGAAAGCAGAGGCTATTGCTAAGATGAAGGAAGAAGGTGTAACAGAACCTCGTAACCTTGAAGAGCAAGGTCTTTGTCTGGTAGGGAAGGATATTTTTGAGAAGCTCATCAAGGAGTATACTGAGAAGCAATGGGGTCGTCCCTGTAGCGAGCTCCCTGCTTTCATTATCAAGCGTCTGCCGGTACGTTTGGTTTTTGATAATAATTATTTTAGCGATGCTTATCAGGGAATCCCAATTGGTGGATACAATAAGCTTATAGATGGTCTTCTTGAGGGAGTTGAATGCAACGTGAATACAGACTTCTTCAACTCAGAATACAAGGATTGGCGCAAATATGCTAAAAAACTAGTTTACACTGGACCGATTGATGAATACTTTGGTTTCTGCTATGGCAAACTGGACTGGCGTACAGTCAGTTTCAAGACAAAGGTGTTAGATACCCCGAACTATCAGGGTAATGCTGTTGTGAACTATACCTCTCATGAGCAGTCTTATACCCGTGTCATTGAACACAAACATTTCCAGATGTTTGGTCAGTCGGTTTATGATTGCCCTAAGACAGTCATCTCTGAGGAGTATTCCACGGAGTTCAAGGAAGGCATGGAGCCATTCTATGCTGTGAATGACGATCGTAATAACCAAATTGCAGACCAGTACCGTGCGCTCGCTGAAAAAGAAGAGGAAGTCTTGTTTGGAGGACGTTTGGCTGAGTATAAGTATTATGATATGGCTCCTATTATTGAGAAAGTTATTAACCTCTGGAAATAAACAACGTTATGAAACTTGCAGAACTCTCATCTAAGCTTTATGCTAAATTCAGGAATCTGATCCTTTACGGAATCATTGGTTGCTGCACTGCAACCCTCGATTTCCTGATCTTCACAGGCCTTACGCAGTGGACTCCTATCCACTACATCATTGCCAATATCATCAGTTGCTCCACAGGTATCCTGTGCAGCTTCTTGTTGAACCGCAAGTATAACTTCAAGGTTACCGACCATACCTTGCGGAGGATGATAATCTTCTTCTCAGTGGGTGTATTTGGTATGTTCCTAAGTTCGGTTATTCTGCACTTCTGCATTGACAATCTGCATTGGGATGAGCTGATTTCTAAGTTGGTATCCATAGTGATTGTCGTTATTATCCAGTTCTTCCTGAATAAATACATCTCTTTCCGAGAGGACAAGAAAAAGTAGAACAATAATAATCCCTTTGACTAATAACATTAAATGAAAATCAATATGACAAAAGTTTATTTTGTAATGCCCGCATACAATGAGGCTGAAAATATTGAGGAAACCGTCAAGCAGTGGTATCCCGTCGTTGAAAAACTCCAGAAGGATGGAGTGGATTCCAAATTGTGCATCGCCAACGACGGCAGCAAAGATAACACCTTTGAAATTATGAGCGGTTTAAAAGAAAAGTACCCGCTTTTTGAACCCCTTAACAAAGCCAATAGCGGACATGGCGCAACTGTGCTTTATCTTTATCGCCATGCTATCGCCAATGGTGCAAACTACATTTTCCAGACAGATAGTGACGGGCAGACCAACCCCGAAGAGTTCTGGCAGATGTGGAACAACCGTGAGAAGTACGACTTTCAGATTGGTCACCGTCTTGGTAGACAGGATGGCGCAAACCGTGTTTTTGTGACTAAGACATTACGCTTAGTTGTTTGGCTGATGTTCCATGAATGGGTAACCGATGCCAACACTCCTTTCCGCCTGATGCGTACAGATAAGTTGCAGCCCATCATGGATGTCATACCTCAGGACTATTTCCTCTGCAATGTGGCCATCTCAGCCATTGCTGTTAAGTGGAATTACAAAATTGGTTGGTATAAGATTACCTTCAAACCTCGTCAGGGTGGTGTGAACTCCATCAATATGAAGCGCATCTTTAAGATTGGGCGGCAAGCGTTGGGCGATTTCAGAAAAATTAACCGTAATTTGAAGGCAAAATGAAAATGATGACCGGACAAGATAAAAGAGCATTAACAATAACCTTCTCTTTTCTTACTAGCGCAATTTTCTTATTGCTTTTTGGATTTAATGTAAATCCATTTAGGATAAGTTGCGCGGGAGACTCATCTATATATCAACAGATGGGGTTAGCGGTCTTGCAGGGAGAAAAAGTGCCTTATCTTGATGTCTTTGATCATAAGGGGTTCTTGCTTTATTGTATTCAAGCTATAGGGTTATGGATAGATAAAGGCCATTGGGGATTGTTTCTCTTGTCAGTTATAAGTTTGGGCTTTTGTATCTATTATTGGTTAAAAACTGCACAATTATTATTGACCAAGATGACGGCTTGGTTCCCAATCTTCTTGACTCTATTAATATATGCCTTATTGCTTGACAAAGGTAACGATACTGAATTTTGGAGTTTGCCATTTATTTCCTATACTAATTATTTGATAGCTAAATATTATGTAAAAAATATTAATATCACATATATTGAATGTTTCTTCATGGGAATAGGCATGGGGGGTATCATATGGATAAGGTTGAACAATATGGCGCCAATATGTATTACCTGCTTATTCATGTTTATTGTTCTATTAAAGAAACAAGAGTATAAGAGATTGGTATTAAGTATTTGTAGCGTTCTTTCAGGCATAGTCTTAGTATGTGTCTTTACTATTTTATTGTTCACTGTATTATATGGTTATAATAATATAAGTCATTTGCTTTTCGGAACTTTTGGCTTTAATTTCCAGTATGCAGCAGGACATGGAAATGGGACATTGCTACAGTTCCCGTTCTATATATCCATATTAGTGTTATCTGTGGCGTTTTTACTCATAAGAAAAAAGAGACTGATTGCTATGATATATGTTGCATCTGCATTTCTTTTTACTTATCTTACTTTTGGTAAAGCTTATTATTTGCATTACTTCTCAATTACCATTCCGCTATACCTCCTTTTGTTTGTGTTGTTTTTTGATTCGCATATTTATAGAAATCTTAGAAATAAAAAAATTATACTATTTGGATTGTGTTGTATGATGATTATTGGAGGGGTAATGGTATTACCATCTCTGAAGCTTCATATAGAAAGAGGAAAGATATATGAAAAAGGGTTTCGAAATTTAGCAATACGGTTTTCTAAGATTCCACAAATTGAATTAGATAGTGTTTGGAATTATAATGCAGGAATAGATGGGGCGAGTATTATGCAATCCCTTGGTCATGTTCAGATGAATCGTATATTTCTTCAAATGCAATTAGATGTAACAGACCAATTAAAAGAGATCGGAACTATCGAAGACTTACATCCCCTATGGATTATGGTTCGTGAACAAGATGGGTGGAATAGAACAGTAAGTGATTCAGTATATTTGGAAGAAAACTATAATAGGCTTATTACGACGGATATGTCTACGGACATGTATTCTAACATTTCGTTTTATAGAAGGAAATTCTGAACGATGAAGATTGCAACTTGTCTTCCAAGTAGAGTAGGTTCGTAATTATGGTTAACAATAAAAAAATGAAATTCAGTATTATCATTCCAATTTACAAAGTAGAGAAATATCTGCATGAATGTGTGGATAGCGTACTCTCTCAATCCTTTACGGATTATGAAATCATTCTTGTGGATGACGGAAGTCCCGATGATTGTCCCAGAATATGCGATGAATATGCACAAAAAGACAAACGTATTAAGGTTGTGCATCAAGCTAATGCTGGGTTGGCTTGTGCCCGTAATGCAGGCATAGAAGTAGCCAGCGGCGAGTGGTTGATTTGCATTGACAGTGATGACTACTTTGCCAATAATGATGTTTTTCAGCACGTGGCTGATAAAGCAGAAGAGGGCGTAGACGTAGTACTTTACGGATTTCGCAAACTTTATGAAAGTAATGGTCGCTTCGGAGAGGATGTTGTCCCTGTATTTGATGGCGTGTTAAATACAAGCACTATGCTCAATACTGTATTGAGATCAGACACCTACTGCGGAACGGCTTGGACAAAGGCTGTGCGGTTAGGTGTGTTGCAAGAATACGGTATTGTATTCCGTCCCGGAATGATCAGCGAGGACATAGACTGGTATCTGCACTTAATGTGTAAGGCTAAAACTTATGCAAGTACTAATGAGGCGGCGATTATATATCGTCAGCGGCCTGGTTCTATTAGCCATGCGGCTAAACTCAACTCTCTAACTGACAACCTGTGGATTTTGGAATACTGGCCAGGCAAAATTAAAGAGCTGGTTGAAGATGAAGATAAGGTGAAAGCCCTTTACCATGTCCTTGCTTATTATTACGCCAATGACATGATACTGTTTTCAGGGTATAATAAAGAAGTATCGGAACCATATCGTGAGAGACTTAAGAAGGTCAGTTCTCTTTTGAACTATGCCGTGACTCCAAGGGCTTTGACAGTAAGGCGTTTTTACAAGTTCTTTGGTTTCGACTTGACAGTGAAAGCACTTCGGTTATTAGGAAAACTTAAAACAAGGAAGTGAAATGGAAAAGAGATATTTGCCCAAGGTGCTTGTAGTAGATGTTAATGCTTGGCGGGAAGATGCGGCATCGAATACACTGATGGAAATCTTTCGCAGTTGGGACCGTGAGCGTTTGGCATTGGTCTATACGAGTTCCGAATTGCCCAACACTAGTGCTTGTGACCGTTTTTTTCAGATAGGAGAGAACCAGATTCTGAGGAGCGTTTACAAACCAGGAATGAAGGTGGGGCGAAAGGTGGAGAATACTCCTTCAAAGAATGATGCAGATGCGCAGGCTGAGCGCGATTTGCGCACAAAGGCACACAGGTCGGGACGCAAGTGGATGCGTTTGGCAAGAGAAGTGGTTTGGAAACTTGGGCATTGGAAGACAGCAGCACTAGATCAGTTTGTAAGCGAGTTTGAACCAGATGTGCTTTTCATCCCTATTTTCGCTTATGCCTATATGGGACGGATTGAGGAGCATATCATTAAAATGACAGGAAAACCAACAGTGTGTTATCTGGCAGATGACAACTATTCATACGATGCATGCAGAGATGTTTTAGACTACGTTATGCGTTCATGGAATCGTAAGTATGTACGCAGTCTTGCTACTGGGTGTAAGGAAATGTTTGTGATAGTGGATAAGGAAAAAGAAGATACTGATAATCGATTTGGTACAGACAGTGTGATATTGACCAAGAGTATTGACTTTACTGGAAAATGCTTCAGAGAGAAGGAAATTAAGATGCCGCTGAAGTTTGTCTATACAGGGAGCCTATTGATAGGTCGAGGCGAAACTCTTAGTGTGGTTGCAGATGCTATCAACAAAGTGAATAATGATGCAGGAGAGATGAAAGCAGAGCTATATGTGTATTCACAGACTGCTCCTGCAAATGAAGTATTGAACCACATCAATAATGGATCCGCTCATTTCTGTGGCAGTGTGCCGCATCAGAAGATTCTGGGAATATTACAGGATGCTGATGTTGTAATTTTTGCAGAAGCAATGCATGGGAAAGAGGCCAATATCGCTAAACTATCTTTTTCCACAAAAATTACAGACTACTTATCAACAGGCAAGTGTATTCTTGCCATCGGGAAAGAGGACATAGCTCCAATAGATTACTTTAGGAGGAATGATGCTGCACTAATTGCAAGTTGTGACGAAGATATATTAGAACAGGTTTGTAAAATATTAGCATCACCGGCCATCATCAACCAAATGGGGAAAGCTGCTTTTGTTTGTGCAGTGAAGAATCATGAGAAAGGTGCTGTGACAGAAAGATTTATTAATACGATGCTTAGAGCATCAGAAAAATAAGGAAGATGAAAAAAATATGTGCCATCTCAACAATTGAGGGAACAATGAATTCGTTCATAATCCCGGCGATGGAATACTTCGTAGATAAGGGATATGATGTCACCCTTGTTTGCAATATGTCGGAGGACTTTATTAAAAAGAACTCAGGCAAGTTCCATTGCGTCAATATCCCGATGAAGCGAGGTATTACTATCTCTGATATGATTAAGATGCCGTGGAAGTTCTGGCGTTTATTCAGGAAAGAGAAGTTCGATTATGTGCAGTATGCAACCACGAACGCATCATTCTATGCTTGTGTACCTGCTAAGCTATGTGGTATCAAGACACGAGTTTACTGCCAGTGGGGGTTGCTTTATGTGGGCTATGAGGGTCTGAAACGTAAGGCCTTCAAGTGGGTGGAGAAATTCCTGTGCTCAACGGCAACTCATATCACTGTTGCGAGTAAAAAGAACTTAGAGTATGCCGTAGCAGAAGGATTGATGCCGGCTTCTAAGGCAACAGTTATTGGAGATGGTGGTACGGTGGGCGTTGATTTGTCATTATTCAATGTTGAAAAACGAGACGATTACAAAGCAGAGGTATTGAATGAGCACCCTGAGCTGAAAGACCGTTTGGTGTATGGTTATGTTGGTCGCATAGAAACGGATAAGGGTATCAGTGAGCTTCTTGAAGCATTTTTGAGTCTCAAAAATGAGAATCATGCCCTATTGTTAATCGGGGCGTTTGACGAGTTGCGCTGTAATATTAAACCAGAGCTAATCGCTCAAGCAAAAGCTACAAGTAGAGTGGTCTTTCATGGATTTACTAAAGAGGTGCCAAAGTATATGTCTGTAATGGACATTCTGGTGCACCCCACATATAGAGAGGGCTTCAGTATGGTGATACAGCAGGCTATGGCTATGAGATGTGCAATTATCACAACGAATGTCCCTGGTCCTTCCGAGGTAATTGAAGAGGGCGTGTCTGGTTTGTTGGTGCCTGACCATTCAGCAAAGGATTTGGCCAACGCCATGATTCAATTAGCGGACGATGAAGCGCAGAGAACCAGTTTCGCAAAAGCTGGACTTGAACGTGTCAGGAAGCTCTTCAACCGACAGAGAATGTTGGAACTGACATACCAAGACCGCTTGAAGATGATGAATGACAATAAGTAAAATAGTAATATTATAGTAGAACTCTCATGAATGTAGGAATTCATCAACCTGATTATATCCCTTGGCTGGGATTGTTTTATAAGATGTATCTGTCTGACGTGTTTGTGCACTTGGACGATGCGCAGTATTCAAACGAAGCGGCTCATAATTATAACAAGATAAAGACACCTCAAGGTGAGTACCGCTTAAAATTTCCGGTGGAGCAGCACATGGGGCAGTTGATTAACGAGGTGCGTCCTCGTTATGAACTGAAATGGCGTGATAAACATCTCCGCACATTGGAGATGAACTACTCCAAGGCAAAGTTCTTTAAGGATGTCTTTCCTGAGTTGAAAGAGGTCTATATGGTGGACTACGCAAACGTTGCAGACTTGAATATTGCCATCAACGAATATATCGCAGGTCAGTTTGGCATCAAACCTAAGTTTGTAAAGGCCTCAGATTTTAACTTTGATACAAAAAGGGAAGAGAAGGTCATTGACCTATGTGTGGCTGTAGGTGGCACACGATATATTTCCGGTAACGGTGCCCGCGTTTATCAAGATCCAGAACACTTTTCTGCTCGTGGTGTCGAACTTACATACCTGGAATATAAACCCATTGAATATCCACAACTATGGAAAGAATACCTGCCCTGTATGTCGGTACTGGACTACATTTTCAACTGCGGATATGACTGGGAGTATGTTGTTAAAGAAGTTGCAAAATTGAACCAATGAGAGAAATCGGTAGTTTCATAGAACTTGAACTTCCTAAAGGTCGAGAATGGTATAAAGGAAATTCAGGTGTCGTTCGTCTGAATACAGGACGTGCGGCCATCTGGCATGCTTTCCGTATAACGGGCGCAAAGGCCATCTGGATTCCATATTACCAGTGCGAGACAGTCCGTGAGTTCTTGACCAAGAAAGGTGTTGAGATAAAGTATTATCACCAAGATAAGAATTTCAATCCCATTGATTTGAATGCCAAAGCTGATGAAGCAGTCTTGCTGGTTAATTACTATGGTATCATGTCAAGGGAAAGGATGCGGGTTCTCGCTACAGCGAATCCTAACGTGATCATAGATAATTGTCAGGCATTTTTCTGTAACCCAATTGAGTGCGCTTTGAATGTGTATTCTTGCCGGAAATTCATTGGTGTGGCAGATGGTGCATACGTGATTGGTAAGGGTGCGGAACATTTTGTTGAGGAGTATCCCCAATGCTATTCCTCGGATACGGCAGCCTTCCTGCTGAAACGCATCGAGTACGGCTGTGAAGGAAAGGGCTATGAAGCGAGAACCATCAATGAGGAGCGGGTGGATACGGAGGACATTATGAAGATGTCAGCACTAACTCGTGCCATGCTTGATGGAACTGACTATGAACGCATTAAGGAAAAACGTAGAAAGAACTTTGATATCGCTTGCAATCTCTTTGCGGATATCAATGTATGGGATCCTACTCGTTTTTATGATGCTGAAACTGTTCCTATGGTATATCCTCTGGTTGTGGAAGATGACGGTCTTTTGCAAAAGCTGTTAGCCGCCAAGCATTTCCAAGGACACTGGTGGCACTATATTACGAAGGTACTGCCAGAAAACACCTTTGAGCATTGGATGTCACGCTATATGATTCCAATAACAATTGACCAGCGTTATGGCCATAAAGAATTAGAGTATTTACGTTCAATAGTGAAATAGAAATGTATAAGATATTTAAACGTTGTTTTGACTTTACTTCAGCTCTGCTGCTTTTCATTGTAATTAGCCCGCTTTTCTTGTTTTTGATGCTGATGGTGAGGATTAAGCATGGAAGTCCTGTTTTCTTCCATCAAGCAAGGTCTGGGATGAATCAGAAAACATTCAACCTGATTAAGTTCAGGACAATGACCAATGCAATAGATGAGAATGGCAAACTTCTGCCAGATAATCAGCGTTTGACAGGATTCGGGAGGTTCCTTCGTAATTCATCACTCGATGAGCTGCCGGAGCTTTTAAATATCATAAAAGGTGATATGGCCGTAATAGGCCCGAGGCCGCTATATCCGAGGTACAACCCATTTTACAAACAGGCAGAGCTGGACAGATTTAAAGTACGTGGTGGGTTAATACCTCCTGAATCGCTTTACTATGATTCTTTCTTAACATGGGATAAACAACTTGGCTATGAGGCAGATTATGCCAAGAATCTTTCCTTTATGCTTGATTGTAAGATTTTGATAAGCGTGTTTAAAACCATGCTAAAGCGGAATACCGAGGACTATGGCGCATATACGCGTCAATCACTTGATGTTGAAAGAGCTGAAATGCAAAACCATAATTAAAACGAAAGAAAATGAAAAAGATACTTGTAATAGCCCCTCATCCTGACGATGAGATTTTAGGTTGTGGCGGAACTATGGTAAAAAACATTGCGGATGGTAATGAGGTATATGTGTGTATCGTGACAAAAGGGACTTTACCGTTGTTCAAACCAGAACGTACGGCCAAGAATCAACAAGACGCAAAAGAATGCCACCAACATATTGGCGTAAAGAAAACCTTCTTTCTCGATTTCCCTGCAGCAATGCTTGAGAAAGTTGACCGATATGAACTAAATGGGAAGTTATTGGATGTTATTAAAGAAATTCAACCTGATGAGACATACATACCTCATTGGGGCGATATGCAAAAAGATCATCAAATTGTTGCGGAATCAGCAATGGTGGCACTCAGGCCAAAATATCATCCGCAGGTTAAAAAGATATATGGATATGAAACCATGTCCGAAACGGCCTGGAATGCCCCTAATATTCAAAATGAATTTATCCCAAATGTTTATGTTGATATAACAGATTATCTGGAAACCAAGAAAGGATCTCTGGCCTTTTTTAAGTTACAAGTGAGTTCTTTCCCAGATGCTCGTTCTACAGAAGCTATCGAAGCATTGGCAAAATATCGAGGTGCGCAGATGGATATGAAAGCAGCGGAAGCATTTATGTTAATCAGAGAGCTAAGATAAAGAATGAAAAGTATAATCATTGGAGCCGGTACGTACGGTGAAGTTTATTTAGCCTACCTTCAAGAGGCGGGTGAAGATGTGGTTGGGTTTCTTGATGACGATCCAAAGTATGAAGGTATGAGTGTTAGAGGAGTTCCGGTTTTGGGTAAAATTTCACTCATCGAGACACTTATGAACACTAATGGCATTGAAGCTGTTTACTGTCCGCTTGGCAACAATAAGCTGAGAGTGCAGTTTTTAGAGAAAGCTAGAAGTTTGGGATATAAGACCCCAAATTACATACATCCGTCTGTCATCATCGCACCGTTTGTAGAGATAGCAGAGGATGGCGTGTATATCCTACAGGCAACACAAATTATGCCATACGTGAAGATAGAACGCGACGTTATGATTAGTACGGGCGCGAACATTATCCACCACTCGCATTTGTCGCAAGGAACATTTGTTTCAAATGGTGTTTGCTTTGGAGCCAATGTGCTATCGAAGAAATATGCTTACGTCGGTATGGGGGCAACAGTGATGACAGGAGTAAAGGTTCTTGGAGAAGATTGTTTAATAGGCGCTGGTGCAGTTGTCATTAAGGATGTTCCAGATAATGCTGTGATGGCTGGTGTTCCCGCAAAGGTTTTGAAATATAAAGAGTAAAACCATTTTACATGGTCGGAATTCAAAGATGAGGCTTTAGAATTATACATACTACGCTCATAATAATAAGCAGACAAATTTTCGTAAGCAGCCAATTCTGACGTATTGTCAGAGAAGATGAGATGACATACCTTTGCACTGTTTTTAAATTACAATGGAACGCGACGAAATGATACGGTATATAGAGTTTCTTCAAGAACGTATAGACGAAGAGAAGCGTTCCCGCGAAGTATCAGATAAGCGTTTCGAAGAAGAAAGCGCAGCTCGCAAAGAAGCCGACAAACGCGTCTTTGACCTACTTGACAAGATAGACCGCATGGGTGAGCAGCACAGTAGGGAGATGCAGAGCTTACTCCGGAAGAATCAGGAACTACAACAGTCCATTACGGACCTGACCTCCACAATCCGCCTGAGCCGCAAGAACCATGGCTAACGGACTATACTAATCTTCTCCCGAGGACAATCGGTATAATATAAGATAATTAAAAATCATTAAAAACTTACCGTCCAAAAAATGGCAAGTGCTCCAAGCGCTTGCCCTAAAAGGTGTATGACCACTTTTGGACGTTTACTAAATTGACAAATTTTCAATATATGGAAGGAAAGTTCAAGTTAATGATATTGTGTGATGACCCTACGTCGGCCATAGATGCACAGAATGCAGGAATTGATAGAGTCTTTTATGATCTTGAGTACGTTGGCAAGGCAGAGAGACAACATGGACGAAATACGGTAAAGTCAAATAACAGTATTGATAATATTCCTGATGTAAGAAAGGTGGTGACTACATCTGAACTATTGGTTCGGACAAACCCCATTCATGCCTACTCGCAAGCTGAGGTCGATAAAGCTATTGCTTATGGTGCAGACATACTTATGCTACCAATGGTGATTGACCATCACGATGTTGAGCAGTATGTGAAAATGGTCGGAGGACGTGCCCAAGTATGCATCATGATAGAGACTGCAGCTTCTATGGCTCGACTGGATAAGATCCTTGCTGTAAAAGGTGTAGATGAGATTTTTGTAGGTTTGAACGATTTACATATCAGCATGGGACTACGATTCATGTTTGAATTGCTGAGTGGTGGTCTGGTGGAGTACATCGCCAATAAATGCAATGCAGTGGGTATGCCGTTTGGTTTTGGTGGTATTGCCCGTATCGGTGAAGGCGACCTGCCGTCTGACAACATCCTCGGTGAGCATGTGCGACTTGGTTCTACATCTGTGATTTTGTCCCGTACTTTCAAGGGTGTAGTGGGGGTTGATGCAAATGCTCATCAAATCGATTTGAAAGAGGAAGTGGACAAGGTTAGAAGGAGAATGGAGGAAATCAACACATGGGGTGAAGCAGAACACAAGGCCAACAGAAAGCGAATTGTGGAGGCAGTGGATAAAGTTGTTCATAAGATTCAAAATAGGTAAAATAGCTATAACGATAACAGGAAATGAGTTCTAACGAACTTTTTTTTGAACTCCTTTTAATATCTGTAGGTGCGCGTATAGATTTACATCGGACGTACTCCGAGTCAGATTGGAATGATACATTGTTGTTGGCACAGGAGCAGTCTATTGAAGGTGTGCTGCTGTCGGCTATCGAGCGATTGCCTGTAGAGCATCGTCCACTCAAAATGGCATTGCTGCAATGGATAGGCTCGGTAAATATGATGGAAGCCAACTCTGTGAAGATTGCCGAGGCCAGTAAGACCGTCGTGAGTTATTTCCGTGAGAATGGTTTTGCTTGTAACATACTGAAAGGGAGTGCCGTGGCAATGTACTATCCTCAGCCCAGTAGACGTTCATCTGGAGACATTGATATTTGGGTAGATGGCGGTCGCGAAAAGATTTATAACTTTGCCCGTGCATTAGACAAGGATGGGAAGTTGTATGGGGTGAACTACCACCATATCCATCTCAACCTGATTGAGGATGTGCATATCGAGGTACATATCTGGCCTTCTTTCCTGAGCAGTCCGTTACGAAACTGGAGGTTGCATAAATTCTGTAGTATGTATAGGCCTACGATGGAAACAGATAAGCCCTCACTTGCGTTTGACAGGGTGTTTATCCTGTTACACTGCTATCGTCACATGTGCGGGCATGGTTTGGGACTTAGGCAAGTCATGGATTACTTCTATGTATCAAAGCAGGGCTTTACAGAGGAAGAGCGTAGTGATGCGGTATATTGGATAAAGCAGCTGGGCATGAAGCGTTTTGCCTGTGGTCTGATGTGGGTGCTACAATATTACTTTGGTCTTGAGGAACAATATCTGTTGATGGAACCGGATGAGAAGGAGGGTAAGTTTATCATCCGGGAGGTGATGTTGACAGGCAACATGGGTCATAGTGATACCCGTAACTGGGGTTCTATGAAAACCCCGATATCACGTTTCGTCCTGAACTTGCGCCGGGACATTTATCTTGCAGATCATTACCCACACGAGGCACTCTGGCAGCCATTCTTTTCCATTTGGCTGTACTTTTGGAGGATGTCTAAAGGATTGCTGTCTCGAGATTAAAATCTGAAATGATAAAAATAATTACAATAAATGATACGGGAAACCAAGTTTATAAGAAAAATATCTAATTGGTATTTTAATAGAAACGTACTGCCGTACTGGGTGATTCTGTTGTTGGATGCGGCTGTCGTATTCTTGTCAGCAGTGTTTACGTATTGGGTAATAAATCGGACACTTTTACTGTTCGAGAACCGTATATCTGTATCATGTACGGCTCTACTCTTTGCTTTGTTGAGCTGGGTGGGTGCCAGGTTGTTCAAGACCTATGCTGGTGTATTGCGTTACTCCAGTACTGTGGATTTGACGAAACTGGCCTATTCCAATCTAGTAACGATGTTTTTGGCATTGGGATTCCTGTCAGTTTTCAAATGGGCAGGTGTGGAGATGTTCAGTGCCATTAGGTTACTGGATACCATAGTAGTGTTCTTGATAGCGACGTTGTTGATGTGGGCATCGCGACTGATGGTAAAAATATTGTACGACTCTTCGAAAGAGGATACACCGGCAATGCGGGTGATTATATATGGCGCACTGACAGGTGGTGTAGGACTGGCAAAATATATCCGTTCGCAAAGTCCGTTGCAGTTTGAGCTGGTGGGCTTCATCTCGCACGAACACCGTATCAAGGACAAGAAACTGCTGGGCGTTAGCGTCTATACTCTGGAGGACGATATTGCAGCCGTAATAAGTAGGGAAAAGATACAGGCTGTACTGGTTAGCCCATTGCGCACAGAGGAATTCCGTGAGAACCAAAAGATACAGGATATACTGATTGGTGCCGGAGTAAAGATTATCATGTCGCAGGAAGCAATATTGAGGGAGGGCGAGAGGACGTGGAAGGACAGCGAGCGCATGGAACTGCGTGAAGTGAGCGTCGAGGATCTGCTGCCACGTCAGGAAATAAAGGTTGACATGAGGTCGGTAGAGCAGCTGCTGACTGGTAAGTGTGTGCTGATAACGGGAGCAGCAGGATCTATAGGAAAGGAAATAGTCAGGCAGGTGGCAGCCTTCAAGCCGTCCAAGATGATTTTGATTGACCAAGCAGAAACGCCGCAGCATGATGTTCTGCTGATGATGGCAAAGGACTTTCCCGACGTGGACAGCGAGGTAATAGTTACAAGCATAGATAGGCAGACCAGGATGGAAGCTGTGTTTGATGAGCACAGACCGGACTTCGTCTTCCATGCTGCTGCCTATAAGCATGTGCCCATGATGGAGAACAACCCCAGTGAAGCTGTGATGAACAATATAAGGGGTACAAAGATTATAGCGGACCTGAGCGTGAAATACGGTGTAAAGAAATTTGTGATGGTTTCTACGGACAAGGCAGTGAATCCGACCAATGTAATGGGTTGCTCGAAGCGTATCTGCGAGATATATGTGCAGAGCTTAGACAGGAAGCTGAAGAAAAAGGCATTGCTGAATGATTCAAAAGCGGAATATACGCAGTTTGTGACAACTCGTTTTGGAAATGTACTGGGTTCCAACGGTTCAGTGATACCCCTATTCCGTGAACAGATTAAGAACGGCGGCCCCGTGACAGTTACCGACGAAAGGATTGTTCGCTTCTTTATGCTGATACCCGAAGCATGCAAGCTGGTTCTGGAAGCCGGAACCATGGGCAATGGTGGTGAGATTTTCGTCTTCGACATGGGTCAGCCAGTGAAGATAGCCGACTTGGCAAAGAGGATGATAGCTCTGTCGTGCGCAAAGAATGTGGAGATCAAGTACACGGGTCTTCGTGAGGGTGAGAAGCTGTACGAGGAGGTGCTGAACGAACTGGAAGGCACCAAGCCCACTTTCCACGAGAAGATTCGCATTGCCCAGGTGCGTGAATACGACTACGAGCAGGTAGAGAAGGATATTGACGAGCTGGTGGAAATTGCCAAGCAGTTCGATAATATGGCCACGGTGAAGAAGATGAAAGAAATCGTGCCGGAGTATAAGAGTAATAACTCAGTGTATGAAGCTTTGGACAAATAATAGAAAGGGTCTAATATGAAGATAACACAAGATTTGTTGGATAAACTTACTTACAAGTTGTCAGACTCTGTTACTCGTCCTATCCATCTTGAATACAGAAGTAGGAGAAAAGAGATTGACCGGATATGGGCTAAGCCGGATAATAACTACCAAATGCTTCAGGAATATGATTCAACGGTAGAGGCTTTGCTGGCCATCAGCATTTTCTACCGGCATGTGATGGGGCATATAGAGGGGGCTGCTTCGTTCTATGCATTTATCAATAAAAAGGTCATTAAGGACAAAGAATGTGCTATCAGAATAGGTAAGAGCGTTTACGATTACGAGCAGCAGAGGCATGTTTTAGCTTCTGTGATTTCATTCAAAGAGTTGCAAGAGAAGTATCAGATAGGGGCTCGGTTCTATGAGTATTCAGATACGTTACAGTTTATGAAAAACTGCAAGGACTTGTTTTACATGAAGGAATATGAAGAAAACGACCCCTTTTAAATCACCTGAAGATTTTGAGAAAGAACTGACAGACTTCTCAAATAAGCATAAGATTACTTTGGCGGAACATTCGAAAAGGATTAGTGAATATTTCGAGATGACTTGCTACAATCTGGTTGTAAGGTATTATGAGAAGCTGGGATATGAGCTTACCGAACAGAATCTGAAGGGTGGTATGTTTAAATATAAATGTAGCCCCACTGGTTTCTTGCAGAATTTCTCATATTTCAAGGCTTCAAAAGATGATGAACAAGACAATAATGAGACGGTATATATCTTCCACAATGCAACAGCACAGTCTGCTTTTGATGAGAATGTTTTCACGACTCCAGATATAGTAGTTTCTAAGACGGATACTCCTTCCGAATCGACTGATTACTATCCTACGGCGAAGATGAAATTGACATTTATCAGCAAGGACGACTTGGTTACATTTTGTGAAGCCAAACATTTTAGTCCGTTTCCTGAACTGATGATTAACTTTGTTGGTACAGTTCATGAATTGAAACCAGAATGTTTAGATGACGAAGTAGAACATCCCGTTTCTGCGCATTTGGCCCCCACATTGATGATGTCTGGAACTTTTGGCAAGCCAACAGGAAAGATAAAGGAATCGTTGGAGAAGCGCTATTACGTCAATTATTTCGACAATCTGTTTGATGTTACAGCAAATGCGTTTTTTACCAAGAAGCAAATGGCAGAGGTCGCTACATTAGGGAGGAAAGCGAAGAGAGTGCATGACTTTGACTTATTGATAGAAGAAGAGTAAAAACAGTTTGATTCATGCTAGGGCAAGCGAAAAAAACAGTAAGTAGCCAATTTTGACGTATTGCCCTTGCCCTTTAAAAACTGCAGGAACAACAGATATATAAAAAAGTCCTGAGGGAAACGCCCGAGAGAGGGGGGATTCTCTGCCCTAACTGATGCACATGGTGGGGAGTGAGATATAATATGCTTCTATTTGGTCAAATTAGGTAAGCGTCCAAAAGTGGTCTAAGGCCATCTAATGAAAAATCTGTAAATTTGTTGCTGATTAAAATTTATTCTTATTATTCCATCAGATGCTATGGACAATCTCGAAGAAGCAAAACAATACATACGCTTACTTTACGCCCAAGTCCAAGATTGTGCGCGATATGACAACCTGCTACCGATGACGATAGCCCCTCTTTAGGCAAGTGCCCTCAAGCGCTTGTCCTAAAAGGCATATGACCACTTTTGGTGCTTACCTGATTATAAAATAAAAAAATGAGACGTTTTTTCTCTATTTCGAGGAAAAACACTAACTTAGCACCGCGATTTTGTATATGACACAACAAAAAGGTGCAGAAATTTTGCAGGAAAAATAGGATTTGAGATGATATTATCGGAATTTACATATAGGGAGTTTTCGGGCTGGCATGTGGAGAAACTGAGGCTGAATCATCAGAATCTCATAGTGGGCTTGAACTCTGTAGGTAAGTCGCGTACTATATCGGCTATTGGACAAGTGGCAAGTTTCATTAAGGGAGATGTGGATTCTCAGAATGATTTCTCGTGCTCTCTTCTCTTGGAGAATGGTAGTCGTTTGGAGTATTCGTTCAAAGTCGTTGGAGGACAAGTAACCGCAGAGGATCTGAAGAAGGATGAAATGTCGCTGATTCATCGTGATATGTCATCGGCTAAGATGTATGACGACGATATGGTGAGTCCTCCGGAAAGCAAGTTGCTGATACAGGTGCGTAGAGATACGAAACGGTTTCCAGAGATAGAAGAGATTATACAATGGGCGGAACATACTTCTTTGTTCGTTTTCAGCAATATCACGACTTCTCCGAACTCATTAAGTCCGTACGTCATTTCGAAGGAACCGTTGCTTCCAGTGATGTTTGGCTCTATTTCGGGTGACCAACAGGAAATGCTGAAGGGCTATATGCAAGAACTGGGATACGATGTGAAGGATATTAAGGATTATGAAATGCCCAGCGGTGCGAAGTCTCTGCACATTTATGAGGAGGGAATAAAGATGGCATTACGGCCTTTTGACCTGTCTAACGGTATGTTCAGGGTGCTGTGTGTCTTGCTTTATATGATTTACAGCTCTACGTTGTCCGAAGCCAGATGTCTTGTTATTGATGATATGGGCGAGGGGTTGGATTATATGCGTTCGACCAAGTTAGGCAGAATCGTGTTTGACTATTGTGCAAGGAATAGAATTCAGTTGATAGTAACATCAAATGACTGTTTCCTGATGGATGCTGTTGACTTGCAGCACTGGAATATATTGCAGCGAGAGGGGAACCTTGTGTATGGCATCAATGGCTATAACAGTCCGGAACTGTTTGAAAAGTTCAGAAGAACGGGTCTCAGTAACTTTGATATTCTTTCATCGAATTTCATAGCCAATAACAGAAACGATGAATAACAGGAAACTGGCGGTTTTTGTAGAGGGCCAGACGGAACTGGTATTTGTGCGGGAGTTCTTGAAACAATGGTATGGCTATGATGTGAATGTTGTAGGCTTTGACTGTTACAATCTTCTTGCAAAGGAATTCTGCGATGCTGAATATAAGTATGGAAGCGAGGACAGCGAAAACTATTTCACGATAGTAAATGTCGGTAATGACAAATCTGTACTGAGTTCTATCATTGGGAGGCTAAAGTTTTTGCGCAACAAGGGATTTCAGCTTGTTGTCGGGCTGAGAGATATGTATAGCTCGCAGTATATCAAGGATGCCCATAAGCATGAGATAGTTGATGAGGTTAGCCGGCAACATGTGGAGAGCGTGAAGAAGATCCTAAGTGACCTTGAGGATGGCGTTTTTGTGGATTTCCACTTTGCCATTATGGAGGTTGAGGCATGGTTTATGGGTATGGATGGCTTTGTGGAGAGACTGGACGAGCGCCTGACGCGGGATTTTGTTTGTCAGAACTTGAACATAAGCCTTGATGATGACCCGGAGAAGACGCTGTTTCATCCTGCAGCAGAGTTGGGAAAGATATATGCTCTGGTAGGTAAACAGTATGACAAGCACAAGTCTGACATATCTTCCATCATGTCATTACTTACTAATGACGATTTCCTGAGTCTGATAAACTCTGGCAAGTGTAGCACGTTCAAGATGTTTGCTGAGAGTCTGCTGGGAAAGAAGTTCGACTGTAAGCAATCAAAAGATGGATAAAAAAGCCCTGAGGGAAACGCACCCGAGAGAGGGGGATTCTCTGCCCTAACTGATGCACATGGTGGGGAGTGAGTCTAATGAATTGATTTCCAGGGGGGTGTCACAAAATGTGATACCCCAGGGATACAACACTGGTGGTATGCAGATGTTTGCATTTACCGAGCAGGGTGTTTCAATGTTGGCAACTGTTCTCCGTAGTAAGAATGCCACAGAAATCAGTATCGCCATTATGCGGGCGTTTGTCGCTATGAGGCGTTTCCTTACGGCTAATGCTGGACTATTTCAACGCATTGGAGCATTGGAGCAGAAACAGATTGAGACAGACAAGAAACTGGATGCAGTTTTGGATAAGATTGAGGAACTTTCTCCTGCAGTCTCAACAGAAGAATTGTTCGGAACAGGATGTGTTTGGGACGCTTACACTTTTATCAGCGGATTGCATCGTTTTATCGCTGTATTTCCAGTTGCACCGAATGTCAACTTTGGCTTTAGAGCCTGATTTTTTTTCGATGATTTTTTGAAGTACTAAGAATGCTGTCTGAAAATAAGGAGGCATTTCTTTCTCTTGTACGATTGGGGATAGGACATAGGGCTGATGTCCTACCTGAATTTGTAGATTGGAATGCCTTGGAAGATCTTGCTGCCAGGCGGGGTCTATCTGCCGTTGTCGCACATGATGAAACCGGAAGTGGAGTAATGCAGTATTATTACAGATAATTTATAAGAATATATACTATGACCGAGAGAAAAACTATTTACCTGTGTCTGGCTCACATGAGTGACGAAGGGTGGGAGCAGAAGTATGTGAAAGAGGCGTTTGACACTAACTGGGTAGTGCCAATGGGTCCGAACGTGAATGCGTTTGAGGAGGACTTGCGCAAGTTTGTCACGGGGAATAGCGAGAGTGCTGTGTACGGTGCTTCCCGTTGGCCCGAGGCAACTCCTGCGGCATGGCATCTGGACGAGACATTGAAGGATACCAGGGTGGTATGCCTGAGTGCCGGTACTGCGGCAGTGCATCTGGCTCTGCTGAATTGCGGCGTAGGTCCAGGTGACGAGGTATGTGTGCAGAGCTTCACTTTCTGTGCGAGTTCGCATCCAATCACGTACTGTGGTGCCAAACCCGTGTTCATCGGCTCGGAACGTGATACATGGAACATGGACCCGGAGTTGCTGGAGGAGGCAATCAAGGACCGTATTGCCAAGACGGGTAAGAAGCCCAAGGCTATAGTGCCAGTGGCTCTGTATGGTATGCCGTACAGGATAGACCGCATCATGGAGATAGCGGACAGGTATGATATTCCTGTGATTGAGGATGCGGCCGAGGGTTTTGGTTCCAAGTTCAACGGGCAGATGCTGGGCACATTTGGCAAGTATGGTGTCCTGAGCTTCAACGGCAACAAGATGATAACGACCAGTGGCGGTGGTGCACTGATATGCAGAAATGAGCAGGATGCAAATCAGGTGATGTGGCTGGCTACCCAGGCGCGTGATGCGTATCCGTATTATCAGCATACTGCTATAGGCTTCAACTATCGTATGAGCAACATCTGTGCCGGTATAGGCCGTGGTCAGATGACGGTGGTTGACCAGCACATCCAGCACCACAAGCATGTGCAGAAGCTGTATGAGGAACTGCTGAAGGACGTCCCGGGCGTACACGTCCACTCCCAGCCATCATCCCTCAACCATCATCCCTCTTACGACAGCAACTACTGGCTCTGCACGATGACTCTGGATCCTGATGTCAGGATAAAGGGTCAGGAGAATGCCTACAAGGAGGTAATCAAGACTGCCGTAGGTGGTGCTGCGGGTGTCATCCATCAGGTGGACAGCCCTGTGACCGACTGCCAGCCAAATGACAATGTCGAGGCGATGCGTGTATGGATGCTTGGCAGGAAGGTTGAGTGCCGTCCTGTGTGGAAGCCTATGCACAAGCAGCCGGTATATGCAGGTTGTGACGTATATACCAATGGTGTTGAGGAGGAAATCTTCAAGGTGGGCATGTGTCTGCCTGCAGGTCCGTATGTGACGGACGATGATGTGAAGTATATCGTGGATTCGATAAAGAATGCTATCGTCAGATAATAAGGAATTCTTTCTTTCCTTGACTGGCAAGTAATAGAAGCCCTCGCTGCAGAGCAAGGGCTTTCTGCTGTTGTAGTGGACGGTGTTGATAAACTGCCATTGGAATCAAGGCCTCCTAAACCCGTGCTGCTCCAGTGGATAGGGGAGACTCTGCAAGGGTACGAGTACCGCTATGGGCAGTATTGCAAGGCAATCGCTGAAATGGCATCTTTTTACAACAAGCATGGCTTTAGGATGATGGTGTTGAAGGGCTATGCCTGTTCTTTGGACTGGCCAAGGCCCGATCACAGGCCTTGCGGCGATATTGACATCTGGCAGTTCGGGCAACAGAAGGAGGCAGACAAACTAGTTGAAAGTTTAGAGTTTAGAGTTGATAGGTCGCATCATCATCATACGGTGTTTGACTGGGGTGGTTTCGCGGTGGAGAACCACTATGATTTTGTGAATGTCCATGCCCGCAGGTCAAGCAGGGAACTGGAAAAGGTATTCAAGGAGCTGGGGCAGGATGATTCTCATTTCGTGGAGTTGGGTGGAGAGAAGGTATATCTTCCTTCTCCTGACCTGCATGCGCTGTTCCTGATGAGGCACTTGGTGGCGCATTTTACCGGTGCAAGCATATCGCTTCGCCAGGTCCTCGACTGGGCGTTCTTTGTGAAGAAGCATACCAAGGAGATTGATTGGGAGTGGCTGGTTGAGATTCTTGATAAATATCACATGAAGGAATTCTATAACTGTATCAATGCCATTTGTGTGGAAGACCTGGGATTTAAGGCTGACATATTTCCTTCAGTGCTGCATGACCCGAAGTTGAAGGAAAGGTTGTTGAACGACATCCTTTGTCCGGAGTTCGCAGCATCGGAACCTCGATGGCTAATCAAAAGGATTGTGTATAAATACCAACGCTGGCAGGGCAACGCCTGGAAGCAGAAACTGTGTTATGATGAGAGCCGCTGTAGTGCTTTTTGGAGCGGTCTATGGGCGAAATTGTTGAAACCAAGGTCGATATGAAATATTTGAATGCCCTTTGGCAATTCTGCTCATACCTCTTCTGGCCCCAAAGAAGACCGAAACTAAAATAACAAATGCTGGTTGGCAAACGCTGACCAGCATTTTTTATTTTATGACCTGATAATTTGCCGTTAAAAAAATATTTATAACTTTGCAAACAAAGGATGTAAAATGCACATGGATATAATACAAGACATTAATACTGCACAGGCGTATCTTGAGGGTATGTTATGGGCTGCGTTTGGCGTAAAGATTATTGATTGCAATGTCGCTGAATGGCAAATTGATGCGGTGAAAGAGTGTGCGAAGAAACTCGATTCTGAAGGCTGAGGGATGAAGGCTGAAGGAAGAAAAACAAGGAAAAACGACCTCGCGATTGACAATCTTGGGAAATTTGGATTGTATAAACTGATATGACGTGGAATGAGATAATAGCGGCTATTGTGACATCACTGATTGCGTCGGTGGTGTTCTGGCTAGCCTTTAACGTTATACCCAGTGCGGTGGAACGGAGAAAGATTAAGCCGTTGCTGGATTTTGACTTGTATCAGATTTATTCACGACTGGCGTTTTTTCTAGAAGTGCCGCTATGTCATTCTATGCATAGCCCATCATTCCTGCAACATCGGCTATATAATGGCGAACTTAAGAAGGAGGATTTTGGCCTTTATCTGGCAACGAAGTGCTTGACGGAGGAGTATCAGAAGGTTGATGATAAGGCAAAGAACCTGATGCCTATAGGACGTGACCTAAAGGAGAGAGCAAACGAGATTTTGGAGATGATTCAGAAACTCTACGTGTTCAATAAGTATCTCACTGCTGAACAGATATTGTTGTGTCGGAAAATTGCCGATAAGATAACGACCTATGACTTTGAAATGCAGGCGTTTGTGTATGACGGGAAGTTTGTTTTAGGACCTGTTAATCCTACGATGAGCGGAATGGAAGGGATGTTTTATGATACGTATGGTCTCTTTCTGCAACTACAGGATATGTTGATTAAACAGAAGCCGGCAGGTAATGAGCTGGGAGATTATTACAAGAATTTGTTCTTTCGCAAGTTAGGACTGCTTTATAGTAAAGGACAATTCAGTAAAGTGGCAAAGTTGGCGAAGGATGCCGGTGATGTAAACACAAGAGCATTTTATTTCAGAAGTGTATACCGTAAAGGAGATACCGAGAAGGGACTTATGGCTCTGCGCGAATACCTTAGAACAGAGAATGAAAGACTGATATATATACGCGGTCATTTTGAGGAGTTTACGGATGATGCCGTGATACGAGATGTCTTGATAGAAGTACGTTCTGAAGAAGAATATCAGGAGATGATCAATTGTCTGATGCAAGAGAAGGAGCAGCAGAAGGCATCTGAAGATTTCGCAAGGGAGATGCGGACGTTTTATGATAGAAAGACCGCGAAAGCAGTTAATAAAAAGTAATAATTGATAAGAAATGCAATAAAATACGGGGAGAATCGTTAATTTTGCAGACAAAAGCATTTTATAAAATTGCAAGAATTGCAAAAATATTAAATAAACAACAATGGAGATTAGGCGCGACAGGTATCTGGAAAGGCTGATTGCACACAAAGGCAACGGGCGTGTGAAGATAGTGACCGGCATCAGACGATGCGGTAAGTCATACTTGTTGTTTCAACTCTTCAAAAGGCATCTGATAGAGACGGGCGTTAAACCGAATCACATCATAGAGATACAGCTGGAGGATCGTTCCAATAAGGAACTACGTAACCCGGATGCTTGTCTGGCTTTCATTAAGAAGCAGATTAAGGACCAGAAGTCCTATTATTTGCTGATAGATGAGGTGCAGTTGATGGATGAGTTTGAAGATGTGTTGAACAGCTGTTTGCATATACAGAACCTTGACACTTACGTGACAGGCTCCAACTCAAAATTTCTATCGAAAGATATTATCACTGAATTCAGGGGGCGCGGTGATGAGATGTATTTGCGTCCGTTGAGTTTCAAAGAATACAGAACCATTCAGCCAGACAAACCCTTTGACGATGTGTGGACTGAATATATGACCTTTGGAGGTCTGCCTTATTGCGCCTTACTGCCATCGAGGGAGGAGAAGGCGGATTATTTGAAACGCTTGTTTGACGAGGTTTTCCTGCGGGATATCATTGAGCGAAACCGGGTGCAGAATGATGCACAGTTGGAGAGCTTGCTGAATGTGATATCATCGGCAGTTGGCTCGCTGACGAATCCTAAGAAACTGGAGGATACTTTTACAAGTTCCGGGACGGGAAAGTTGTCGGCTGTCACGATAAAGCAGTATCTGGATTACCTGTGCGATGCTTTCATGATAGAACGGGCAGAGCGTTATGACATTAAAGGGAAACGGTATATTTCAACGCCGTATAAGTATTATTTCACAGACACAGGGTTGAGGAATGCTCGGCTGAACTTCCGTCAGCTTGAGGAGACTCACCTGATGGAAAATGTGATGTATAACGAGTTGTGTCTGCGCGGGTATTCTGTTGACGTGGGGGTGGTGGAGATTAATGAGCGCCAGGAGGATGGCAAGTATGTGCGTAAGCAGATAGAGGTGGATTTTGTTTGCAACAAGGCGGATGAACGGGTGTATGTACAGTCGGCATTCTCGATACCCACTACAGAAAAACGGCAGCAAGAGGAGCGTCCGCTGGTGAATGTGGGTGACGGGTTCAGGAAGGTTGTTGTGACCAAGGACAATGTGATACGGCACAATGATGAGAATGGAATTCTGATTATGAGCCTCCAGGAGTATTTGATGGATGAGAGAGCGTTGGAGAAATAGAAAACGGATCGGGGGACGGTTCTTTAATCCGTTTTGTAGTAAGGGATAAAAGTATCCAGTAAGGAATCAGTGGGGGTGATTAGAGAAGAGTGAAGGGTGGAGAGAGAAGAGTGAAGGGTGAAGTAAGAAGGCTGAGGGATGAAGTAAGAACGAACTAAAACTATTGATATGAAGAAATATGAATTGATGGCATTGCCGTATGCACCGGAGGCATTGGAACCGGTGATTAGTAAAGAGACAAT
>OCTX012256965.1_pt1 | contig 39738 bp, 29 predicted proteins | sample 1539691 | NCBI WGS metagenome assembly OCTX01 (sample SAMN02144231, study PRJEB22623) | gut metagenome | biome: sheep rumen | host: Ovis aries | place: New Zealand
ACTTTCGGCTTGGCGACCGAGCGCCGCATGAAGAGGGCAATGGGCAGCGCCAGCAAGAGGCCGGTCATGATGTTGGCCGTCATCACGTTGATGGCAAAGTCAATAGGCCGCATCTGGCCCAGCAGCGTCAGGTTCTCCGCCATCGACTGCTGCAGCCCGTACTGCTCCAACGCCTGGCGGGCCTCGGGTGCAGACACGATGTTCGTCAGCGCGTGCAGCAGGTAGCCGCGGTCAAGGAAGGCGAAGTAGAGATACTGCGCCAAGGCCATCAGCAGCGCTGCGTAGAAGAACACATAGGCGGCATAGGCCCAGCCGCGACGAAACGAGATGACACCGTCGAGCCCGACGTCGCGGAACTTGCCTAAGCGGTAGGCCACAAAAAACGGCGTCGCCACGGCCAGACCCACGGCCAGCAGACCGTAGAGCGGACTGGTGATGCCCAACACATAACAGGCAAAACTGGCTATCCAGAGCACGGCCAGCAGTGCACCGTCGATACGGGCAAAGGCCTTCAACTGTATAAACTCTGCCGGAGTCATCTTTAACTATTCACGAATTTTGCTGCAAAATTACGCATTTTCCCGCACATAACGCCCCGTTTCCGACAAAAAATAGTTAAAATCCTGAAATTTCTCATTTCTCATTTCTCATTTCTCATTTTATTTGCTTACCTTTGCACCCGCTTTCGAGCAACATGGGCAAGTCCTGTACGGCCAGCTCCCTCGGAATCCTCCAGGACGGGAACGTAGCAAAGGTACTTGGTTGTAGCGGCGCGATGCAGACTGCTTGCCCACCTGCCTCTTTAGCTCAGTTGGCCAGAGCACGTGATTTGTAATCTCGGGGTCGTTGGTTCGAATCCGACAAGAGGCTCAACAGTAAGGACAGAATAACATAAGAACAATCAACAACTGCAAGTTCTTTTGTTATTCTGTTTTTTAATTCAACACCACCATTTTGATTCTCCTACATCTTTTGGCTCAGCGGGTTTATCTTTTAATCTTCTTAATCTTTGTTGCACTTCCTGCACTGGAAGGTCTTAACCGACTGACGGCCAGACGGTTCGCAACCTCGAACACCCGCCAAACCAGACTGAAGCCTGCACTGAGACCTGCACTGGAAGTTGCACCGGAGGGAACTGAGGGAAACACGGTGGAATGGGACTTTCACGCCATTCTGACAGTTTCCCGCAGGCTGAGGGAACTGAGGGAATGAGGGAAACTCCGCCTTGAGCTACCCGGCGGGTAGAGCGCCTCAACCCGCCGGGTAGATGGTCTCAACCCGCCGGGTAGCGGTGAGTCTGGCAATGAACCTTGAAAAGCGCCGGTAAGACACACGAATACCCTGGCGATTTGTACCTCAAACGGCCACTTTTTCAACTGTTTCGAGCCTTGAAAATTCTTTTTTCCGGCCTTGAAAATCAAATTTTCAAGCCACGTCGAAAAACCTGACTGACTTTTTGAAATAACTTTACACCGCAATTTCCCGTCAATTCGCCTCAGTGCAGGAAATTGTTAGTGTCAGTGCAGGAAAAATAACGAAAAATCCTGCCTAACTACCTGAGAGTCAGTAGTCAGTGCAGGAAGTGCAGGAAACGCTCGCAAAGCCGTCACTTCCGCCAGAAGCGGTAGGTGATGTCGGCGAAGGTGCCGTCGTCCTGCTGACGGTAGAGACGCTGGTTGGTGGTGGGCTGCTTCAGCGGACCGAGGTGGCGGATGTAGGGGCCGACCTTGATGTAGTCGAAGTCGCGCTTGTTGACGATGGCGGGCACACGGATACGTCCCGTGTACCACGCCACCTTCAACTCGGGGTATTCTTCATGGATGTATTGTGCCAGCAGGTTGACCCCCTTGGGGTCGGCATCGCCACCCATGAAGGCGATGCAGGTGATGTCGGCCTTGAGACGGCTGATGAAGTCGTCGATGGCAGCGATGTCGAGTGGCAGTCCGACGTCGTCCCACAGGTAGTGGCTGTGGCACCCCGGACAGCGGCACGGGCAGCCCGAGATGTTGATAGCGAACGTCACCTCGTCGGGGATTTCCTGGAAGACAACGTCGGTGTTGACATATTTAAGCATGAGCGTAGAAGCGGCGGGCAGCCTCCTCCTGCCGCGGCTGCGAGAAGTTCGACACGCGCTTCAGGTAGCCGATGATACGGGTCATGTAGTCGATGTTCTTGGAGTGGCACTTGGGGCACTCGTGCAGGTAGCGCTTGTCGATGGTGCCACACTCGTTGCAGACGGTGTTGGGTATGTTGAACGTGAAGTAGTTGCAGCCCTCCTTGGCTGCGACGTGGAGCAGCTGGAGGTACTGCTGCTTGGAGAGGTGCTCGTCGAGGTTCATGTGTAGTGCGGAGCCGCCGGTGAGGTGCTCGATGTAGGGAGCGCCGTGGAGCTTGAACTTGTCGATGATGGTCAGCGAGTCGTCCTCGACGACGTAGAAGTAGGAGTTGTAGCAGTCGCGAGGCACGAAGTAGCCGTCCTCACGGTCCCACTTGGCGTGCTTCACGCCGACGTTCTCGGCGGGAATCATCTCACAGTTGAACATGACGTCCTTCGAGCGGTACTGCTTGTTGTACTTCTCTATCAGCCCCAGTATGCCCTGTACAAAGTGCAGGTAGTCGTCGTTTGGTGTTATCTTCAGGCCCATGAACTCGGCAGCCTCGACCAGTCCGTTGATGCCGATGGTGAGGTACTGTCGGCCGATGTTGATATAGCCGGCGTCGAACAGCGGCAGCATGCCGTGGGCCTGCAGTTCCTTGAGGTTCTCGTTGTAGGCCAGCTGCACCTTATGGCAGAGGTCGATGATGCCGCCGAGGTACTCGAGGTAGTCCATCTGGTGGTTCACGGCGTACTGAATGCAGCGGTTCAGGTTGATGGTGAGCACCGACTTCGAGCCTGTCGAGACGCCACCGGCGCCGAGTGTGTACGAGAAACCGTTGTCGGTAATCTCGTTGCGCAGCCGGCAGCACGACGACAGCGAGTCGGCGTTGTTGCTCATGTAGGTAAAGAAGGAGTGACCCTCAGCGTACATCTCGGCGGTGAAATCGCCCCACTCCGGATCCTTGCAGTCGCCGTTCTCGTCGGTGAGCAGTGCCATCGTCTCGACGGGGAAGGTGAGCAGCGTCTTCGTGCGCTCCTTGTTGAACCACTTCATGAAGCGCTTCTGCAGCCAGGAGAGTCCGTCCCAGTCGGGTTTCGACCCGTCGGGGAAGTAGAAGTCGCCGAAGATCGACTCGAAATAGTAGCGGTCGTAGTAGGCGATGTTCCAGAACACGGCCTGATAGTTGCGTGCGCCGGTGGGCTGGTTGAGCGTGTAGACGATCTGCTCGAAGTAGTCGGTGATGACCTTGTCGATGGTGCGCTTCTTCAGGCTCAGGTCGGCCTGTTCGTCGGCGCGGCGCCAGTAGTCCTGCCCGTACTCCTTGCCAATGAAGTAGTTCATGTACATCAGGAACTCAGGCGTGGCGCAGGCGCCGGAGAGCATCGACGAGACCATGAACACCATGTTGACGAATCCGCCGGCAAACGACTTCAGGTTTGTGGGGGCCGTGGAGTTGCCGCCGATGCTGGTGGTGCCGCCGATGAGCCAGGGGTACATCGTAATGGAGGCACAGTAGTTGGCCAGCGAGGTCTCGTCGTTCTTATATATAAAGTGGTGTGTCAGTTTGTCAATATACTCGTCGGCGAGCTGCTTGCCGTACATCTTCTTGATGCGCTCGGTCAGCAGGCGACGGTTAAGGCGGATGAAGTTCGATTTAGGCAACTCACCAATCAGCGTGGCAATGTTTTTGTGCTCAACGTTAGCGTTGGCATCATACTTTGAGCCCGTTGCCGCATTGACCGACTCCATGTATTCCGACAAGAAGTTCATCTTCTCAAGCGTCTCGCGGTCCTCGGTATGCTGCTGGCGGTAGAGGATGAACGACTTGGCCACCTTGTAGTAGCCCTCTCTCATCAGGGCCTCCTCAACCTGGTTCTGGATATCCTCGACCTTGATGTCGTCGTGAATATCCAAGTGACTGAGAATCTTTGAGATAGACCCCAAGTCGGTAGGTTGTTCCACACTCTCGAACGCCTTGACGATGGCGTTCATAATCTTGTCTAAAGAGAAGCGGTCTTTAGAGCCGTCGCGTTTGGTAATTGTAAAATTCTTAATCTCCATATCTATAGTTGTTTCATTCTTGCTACTTGTCGCCGATGGGCTGAAGATATCGTTTTTGGAAAACTTTTCCGAAGGCTTCCCGTAAAAAGTTTCCCGTTTCAGAAAACCTAAGCCCGTGCAAAGGTACGAAAAATAATCATACCAGAAAACTTTTTCGCCACTTTTTTTGCCTTTTTCTTCACTTAACACTGAAAAAGACGGCTCCTGGCTAAGAATCTTCTACGCCTGACAGGGCGAAATATCAAAATATTTGAAAAAATGTGGGTTTAAGTTTGGTAGATAAGAAATAAAGTGTTACCTTTGCATTGCCAATCTGACAAAAACCTAAAACTAAGAATATGATAAACACCAGAGGGTGCCAGCCTGCGACAGGCCGACACCCTCCGACATTTACAGAAACTAATCAACTCAAAGTAATATGGTAAAAAGCAAGACATGGATGATTGCCGCCATCCTTACCCTCAGCGGCATAGCCAGCAACACCCAAGCGCAAGTGATGAAAGCTGCCGACCTGGAGAAGTACGCCAAGGAGAAGTATGGCGACAAATGGCTCGACGCGGCTGCAAACCTGGCCTCGGGGCTGACGCTCGACAAGAACGAGTCGCTGACCTACCAGCAGGTCATCGAGGCGCCGGGAAAGACGAAACAGCAGCTCTACGTGGCGCTGAACTACTGGGTGACGGCAACGTTCAAGGACAAGCAGGCCATCACGCTGAACGACAAGGAGGCGGGCTGCATCATCATCTCGTCGGCCATCGACGGCATTGCCGACCATACGGGAACGCTGAACCGCTACGTGGTCAGCATCACGCCCGTCATCAAGATCGACATCAAGGACGGGCGCGTCCGCGTGACCTACACCGTACAGAACTACGACATACTGAAGGCTGAAGTCGCCGGATGGCTGGGGTTGCTGATTGACAACAGCGACAACCGACAGAGCCACCAGAACATATACAGCGACGGCAAGCGCATGAAGGCCGACACCCAGGACCGCCGACTCTACGACGAGCAGTGGGAGATATCGAAGCACTACCCCTTCGTGGAGAAGGACAACAAGAAGCGCACGTGCTCGAAGGCCTTGGTCATGACGCACGCCTACTCGAACGCCATCATGGACAAGATCGAGGAGGCTCTGAAGAACGGTATCGTGGGCAACGAGGACGAAGACTGGTAACCACGCCGACGGTAACAACAGGAAAAGAAGCGGGAGCATTTCCTTTCGGAAGTGCTCCCGCTTCTTTATGTACTCAGGCTGTGGCTACACGGCAGCCGCAGCAATCCAGTCGTAGATGCAGGAGGCGATGCCGAAGAGGGCAACGCCGGCTGTGCAGAGAGCCAGCGCCAGCTTGGTGTTCGCGTCGCTCTGGAACGTGGGCAGCGGCGTCAGCGTCTTCTTGATGTACATGGCCTTGACGATGAGCAGGTAGTAGTAGAGGCTGACCACCGTGTTGATCAAGGCGACGAAGACGACGAGGTAGACCCAGAAGGGGGCTGCCTCATGGCCACCGACGGCGGCCATGAACACGAAGAACTTCGAGAACATACCGGCGAAGGGCGGAATACCGGCCAGCGAGAACAGGGCCAGCGTCATGAGGAAACTGAGCTTGGGGTTGGTCTCGTAGAAGCCGTTGTAGGCGGCCATGTCGGTGCGGCCGCCGTTGTTCTGCTCAACGACGTTGATGACCGTGAAGACGGCCATGTTGGCCACGACGTAAACCAGCACGTAGTAGGTCAGCGCCGTGGCACCCATCTGCGAGTTGCCCAGCACGGCCAGCATGATGTAGCCGGCCTGCGAGATAGAGCTGAAGGCCATGAAGCGCTTGAGCTCCGACTGGCGGATGGCGAACAGGTTACCGACGGTGATGGTGAGCATGATGATGATGCCGAGCATCAGCGTCCACTGCTCGACCATGGGGCCGAAGACCTTGGTCAGGATGATGAAGGCGGCCAAGGCGGCTGCACCCTTCGAGACGACGCTCAGGTAGCCGGTGACGGGCGTGGGCGCACCCTGGTAGGTGTCGGCCGTCCACAAGTGGAAGGGCACGAGCGAGAGCTTGAAGCCCAGTCCGCTGAAGAAGAACACCAGCCCGGCCACGGGCAGCAGCATCTGGCTGCTGAAGGGGTTGATGCCCGAGAGCACGGTGGCTGCATCGGTGAAGTAGAGCGTGCCGGCAGCGGCGTAGACCAGCGAGATGCCGTAGAGCATGACGCCGCTGGAGAACGTAGCCGTCAGGATGTACTTGGCGGCTGCCTCGGCACTGACCTTTTTCTTCTTGTCGAGGGCCACCAGGCAGGCCATGGGCACTGAGGCGGTCTCGAGTCCGAGGAAGAACATGAGGAAGTTGCCCGAGGAAATCATCATGTACATACCCAGCAGGGTTGACACCACGAGCATGTAGAACTCTCCCTGTATGCGCTTGCCGTCGAGCCAGGGCTGCGCCATGATGACGACGATGAGCGTACCGGCGGTGAGGATGGTCTTCATGACGTTAGCCATCTGCGACGTGACGTAGAGTCCGCCGAAGGCCTCGGTGGGCACGGCCAGGACGCAGGGCACGATCTGCAGGGCCAGCAGCACGGCGGTAAGGGCATAGAGCACCCTACCCTTCTGCTCAGAGCGGTGCAGGCAGAAGTCGGCACAGAAAACGATTAAGAGAATAGCCACGAGGCAGGCCTCGGGAACCATCTGTAGAAATTGTCCGTAATTCATATCTTTGTCCTCCTATCGTTTACATGTTAATATTGTTGAGTATGGGAATCACGGCGTCGTTGATGACGTTCGAGGCCCAGAAGGGGAACGTACCAAGACCGGCCACGCAGAAGATGAGGCAGCCGACGGCGAGACGCTCGTCCCACGTGGCGTCGGTGAGCTGCAGGTAGTGCGGGTCGGCCACCTCGCCATACAGGATCTTGCCCACGAGGCGCAGGATGTAGACGGCGGTGATGACCACCGACGTGCAGGCGATGATGGTGCAGACGCGGTGGAACATATCGGCATTCTCGAACGAGCCCACGAAGATGGTCATCTCGGCCACGAAGCCCGAGAAGAACGGCAGGCCGAGATTAGCCAGACCGGCCAGGACGTAGCCCACGGCGAGGAACGGCATAATCTTCATCAGACCACCCAGACGGCGCACGTCGCGGGTGTGGGTGCGGCCGTAGATCATACCGATGAGCGCAAAGAAGAGGGCCGTCATCAAGCCGTGCGACAGCATCTGCAGGATGGCACCCGTGCAGGCCGTCTTGGTCATCATCAGCAGGGCGAAGAGCACCAGGCCGCAGTGACTGACCGACGAGTAGGCGTTGATATACTTCAGGTCGGTCTGCACGCAGGCCGAGAGGGCACCGTAGACCACGGAGATGGTGGTCAGGATGAGGAATATCCACGACAGCTCCTGGGCAGCCTCAGGCAGCAGGTACATGGCTACGCGGAAGCAGCCATAGCCTCCGAGCTTCATCAGCACGCCGGCGTGGAGCATCGACACCGCCGTGGGGGCCGAGGCATGACCGTCGGGTGACCATGTGTGGAACGGGAAGAGGGCGCCCAGCACACCGAAACCGATGAAGATGAAGGGGAAGAACACCTTCTGCATGTCCACCGGGATGTTGTGCATGGCGGCAATCTCGTTGACGTTCATCGTCGTGGCACCGCTGAAGAAGTAGATGCCGAGGATGCCGAGAATCAGCAGGGCGGAGCCTCCCATGAGCATCAGCGTGAGCTTCATGGCGGCGTACTCCTTGGCACCGCTACCCCAGACACCAATCAGCAGGTACATGGGGATAAGGGCCACCTCGTAGAACATGAACATGGTGAACAGGTCGGTGCAGATGAAGAAGCCGTAGACACCCGTTGAGAGCAGTGTGAACCACAGGAAGTACTCCTTCGTCAGCGGCTTGAGCTGCCACGAGGCGAACGTGCCGGTGAAGACGATGATGCTCGACAGCAGAAGCATGACGACCGAGATGCCGTCGACGCCAACGCTATAGGCAATGTTCAGCGGCTTAAACCACGGCGTAGAGGCCGTGAGCAGCATGACGTCGGTATTGCCGGCGGCGCGCTGCTGAATGAAATAGATGGTAAGCCAGATGGAGAGGGCCAGCAGAGCCGAGGAGCCTGCCACCATCACGCCACGCACCTGACCCAGGTTGCGGGCTATCCACAATCCTAAAAGCATCAGGACGGGAATCAATACAAATAGACTAAGTATGTTCATATCTTTAGATTGCTAAAAGGATTAATGTTAATGCTACAGCACCGGTAAGGAACCACACGGCATACTGGCGAACGTCGCCGCTCTGCCACGGGCGCAGGCTCTCGCCGGCCTCGTTGGCTCCCCATGCAGCGAAGTTGAACGTACCGTCGATGACGTGGCGGTCGAACCAGGCAATGGGGCGCGAGACGCAGGCGAAGATGACCTTGTGGGTCACGAACTGCCAGATCTCGTCCTGATAGAAGCGCTTATAGGCAGCACGCCACAGACGGGGGAACGTAGCGTAAAGCTTGTCGGCCACGGGCTGCTGCTCACCTTTATAGATATAGGTGGCCAGGCAGATGCTGCAGATGGCGATGACGGTGCTCACGGCGGCAACGGTCGGGTCGAAGTGGATGGTGTAGTCGTGGCCGTCGGCAGAGACGAACGAGCCGAACGAACCGCCCCAGCCGAGGAATCCGGCCAGCGTGGTGTAGATACCTACGCCGACGGTGATGACCGACAGCACGATCAGGGGCACGGTCATGGTCAGCGGAGCCTCGTGCGGCGTGTGGTGCTCGTGGGCCTCCTTGTTCTCGGTACCCCAGAAGATGCCGTAGTACAGGCGGAACATGTAGAAGGCGGTCATGGCGGCGATGCCGGTCATGATCCAGCCCACCACGGGACTGTAGTTCATGCAGGCCGAGATAATCTCGTCCTTCGAGCTAAAGCCCGAGAAGAAGGGAATACCGGCAATGGCCAGACATGAGATGAGGAACGTCCAGTGGGTAATGGGCATGTATTTGCGCAGCCCACCCATCAGGGCCATCTCATTGCTGTGGACGGCGTGGATGATGCAACCGGCGCCGAGGAAGAGGCAGGCCTTGAACATGGCGTGGGTGAACAGGTGGAACATTCCGGCCAGATAGCCTACGCTGCCCGGGTGCTCGTGACCCGTCAGCTGCTCGGTGCAGACGCCGAGGGCCACCATCATGAACGCAATCTGCGAGATGGTGGAGAAGGCGAGCACGCGCTTGATGTCGGTCTGCGCACAGGCCACGGCAGCAGCATAGAAGGCGGTGATGACACCCACCCAGACGATGATCGACATGGCCTCGGGGGCGTAGTTAATCCACAGGGGGAACATACGGGCCACCTGGTAGACACCGGCCACGACCATCGTGGCGGCATGGATGAGGGCCGACACGGGCGTGGGGCCTTCCATGGCGTCGGGCAGCCAGATGTGCAGCGGGAACATGGCACTCTTACCGGCACCACCGATGAACATCAGCGTCAGGGCCGTGGGCAGGATGAACCCACCGGCAGCCACTGCCTTGGCAGCGTCGCCGGCAATGAACGGCGTGGCGCCCTCGGCCATCTGGATGTTATCGATGAACGTGAACGAGAACGAACCCGTGTAGTAGCCGAAGATGAGGATACCCACCAGGAAGAAACCGTCGGCGAAGCGCGTGACGATGAACGCCTTCTTAGAGGCAGCCACGGCGGCGTGCAGCGGATAGTAGAAGCCGATGAGCAGGTAGCTCGACACGCCCACCATCTCCCAGAACAGGTACATCTGGAAAATGTTGGTAGCCACCACCAGGCCGAGCATCGACATGGAGAAGAGGCTCAGGAAGGCGTAGTAGCGCTGGAAGCCCTTCTCGCCGTGCATATAGCCGAAGGAGTAGATGTGAACCATGAACGACACGGTGGTAATGACGACGAGCATCATCACCGAGATGGGGTCGAGCATGATACCCATGTCGAAGTGCAAGCTACCCAGGGGCAGCCACGTCAGGTTGTAGGGCACGATGGTCTGGTAGACACCGTCCACGCGGTCGGCTCCGAAATACTGGAAAGCCGCCGTGTAGGCCAGCAGGGTGACCACGCCCAGTGTGCAGGTACCGATGAGTCCCGCCACCTTATGCGACATCTTCATGCCGAGCAGTCCCAACACTAAGAATGAGAACAGCGGCAGCAGAAGAATAAAGATTGTATATCCGTAATCCATAGATGATCAATTTTTCATATTAGTAATGCTGTCTACTGTGTCGCTCTTGAAGTTGCGGTACACATTGAGAATAATCGCGATAGCCACGGCCGACTCTGCTGCCGACACACCGATGGAGAAGAGGGTCATGAAGAAGCCCTCGTTCAGACCGGGATAGAGCAGGCGGTTGAAGGCGGCGAAGTTGATGTCGACGGCGTTGAGCACCAGCTCAATCGAGATGAGCATGGCAATCAGGTTGCGACGGGTCACAAAGCCATAGACGCCGATGAAGAACAACAGTGCTGAGAGCACGAAATAACATTGTACGGGTACCATAGCTTAGTCCTCCTCTACTTTACGTGAAACAACCAGTGCGCCGATGATGCAGGCCAGCAGGAAGATAGAGATGAACTCGAAGGGGAGCACATACTGATACTTCTCAGAGCCGACCAGGGCCTGACCGATGGTGCGCATGGGCACCTCGACATCGGCCACCTCACAGGCACGACACATAAACTCGTTCTTCAGGAACACGAAGGCCACCGTGGCCAGGCCGACGACGGTCAGCAGGGCGGCACCGATGGCGCGCGAGCACTTGATCTTCTCGACCATGCCCTGCAGCGTGCGCTTCGACACGAGCTGGATGGCAAAGACGTAGATCATCGTCACGCCGCCGGCATAGACGCTGATCTGTGCAGCACCGAGGTAGGTGTAGTCGAGCAGGAAGTAAAGGCCTGCCACGCCGAAGAGCACGAACAACATGAACGTTGCGGCCCTCATGATGCGCTTCGTCGTCACACACATCACGGCTGAGCCGAGGATGACGACCGCTAAGATGCAAAACATGATGATATTTGCCATAGGTCCTTACTTGGTTTTAGTATTAAACGTTCCGACTTTCCACTCGGCGCCACCCTCTATGAGGTTAGGCAGCGAGCCGCCCTGGTAGACCTCCTCGTTGAGGTGGAGCACCAGCTTCGAGCGGTCGAAGACGGCATTCTCAAAGTCGTTGGTAAACTCAATAGCGTCGAAGTTGCAGGCGTTCGTACAGAGCTGGCAGAACATGCAGTCGCCAAGGTCGTAACGGTAGTCGTCGAGCACCTTCTTCTTCTTGCCCGTCTCAGGGTCTTCGGCCATGTGGGCTACAATCTTGATTGTACCGTTGGGGCATGCCTTCTCGCACAACGTGCAGGCCGTACACTTGTAGGCACCGTTCTCGTCGCGCTTGAAGACCAGCCGGCCGCGGTGGCGCTTGGCCACATGGAGCGTGGTCTTGCGGTTCTCGGGGTACTGCTCTGTCGACTTGTTGGTAAAGAAGCCCTTGAAGTATTCCTTCCAGGTTACTCCCATACCCGTAGCCAAGGTCTTCAGGCCGTGTCCGAGTTCACTGAAATATCCTTGTTCTTTTTCCATTGCTTTCTTTTTTTTCCAGGTTTTCTAGATGCTCTAGATGTTCTAGATATTCTAGATGTTCTAGATATTCTAGATGTTCTAGTTATTTAATGTATAAGCCTAAGGCCACCACGACGGTCATCAGCACGAGGTTGATGAGCGAGAGGGGCATCAGGTACTTCCACTCTAACTTCAGAATCTGGTCGATACGCAGACGGGGGAACGTCCACTTGATCCACATGAGCAGCCACACCAGCAGGAAGGCCTTGCCTAAGAACCAGACGATGCCGGGGATGTAGTTCATCACCGTGTCGAAGGCCTCGATGCCGATGTTCACCGGTGCCCAGCCACCGAGGAATACCGTGGCGGCGATGGCGGCAATGATGAACAGGTTGAGGAACTCGGCCAGATAGAAGAAGCCGAAGCCCATGCCCGAGTACTCGGTGTGGTGACCTGCCGTCAGCTCGCTCTCGGCCTCAGCCATGTCGAACGGGCCACGGTTAGCCTCGGCGTTACCAGCCATGAGGAATACCAGGAAGGCGATGATGGCAGGAATGTGACCCTGGAAGATGAGCCAGCGCCAGGGGCCCGTCTGGGCCTCGACGATACCCGACATCTGCATCGTGCCGGTCAGGATGACGGCGGTGATGAGACAGAGGCAGAGCGACATCTCGTAGCTGATTATCTGCACGGCGCCGCGCATAGCCGAGACGACGGAGTATTTGTTGTTAGAGGCCCAGCCGGCCAGGAAGATACCCACGACGCCTATCGACGAGATGGCCGTCAGCAGGAAGATGCCCACGTTGAAGTCGAGCACCGTGGCACCGTTATTCCACGGCAGGAACGAGAAAGCGCCCACCGAGCCAACGATGACCAGCAGCGGCGCCACGCCGTAGAGCAGTTTGTCGGCCTTGTCGACGAAGAAGATCTCCTTGATGAGCATCTTGAACACGTCGGCAAAAACCTGCAGCAAGCCCCAGGGACCGACACGCATCGGGCCCAGACGGCACTGGAAGTAGGCACACACCTTGCGCTCCATGAATATCAGTACGATGGCCAGCACGGCGTATCCGACAAGGATGGCCACGCCGACAAGCACGCACTCAATCAATATCGTCAGCCAGTCGGGGCACCCTAAGGTGACGCGCAGCAACTGGTCGAACCATTGCGTAATAATTGAAAAGTCGAACATATTTTTCTTTGATTAGCGGTCAATATCAGGAATAACTACGTCAATAGCAGCACAGGTGGCAATCAGGTCGGCTATCTTCTGGCCGCGCAGCATGGGGTCGAAAGCCCCCACCAGCGACAGTCCCATCGGGCGCATCTTCATGCGGTAGGGGCTCTTGTCGCCACGCGAGTCGAGGTAGACGCCGAACTCGCCGGCCACACCCTCAACAGAGTAGTACCACTGTCCCTCGGGCACCTTGATGATGGGCTTCTGCTTCACGTAGAAGTCACCCTCGGGAATGTTGTCGATGAGCTGCTCGATGATGTTCAGGCTCTGATACATCTCGTTGATGTGAACGAGGTAGCGGCCCATGGAGTCGCACGTGTCGACCGTACACTGCTCCCACTCCACCTTGTCGTAGAGGTCGTAGGGGTGGTTCTTGCGCACGTCGTTCTTCCAGCCCGAGGCACGTCCGGCCGGGCCTGTCACGGCATACGAGATGCAGTCCTCGAGCGACATCGGTCCACAGTTCTCCAGACGGTTGTGGGTGATGACGTTGTCGCCGAACACGTCCATATACTCCTGAATCATGGGGCGCAGATACTTCACCAGTCCCTTCACGTTGCTGACGAAGTTGGGGTCGATGTCGTCCTGCAGGCCACCTATTCTATAATAATTCTGTATCAGGCGTCCGCCCGTCGTCTCCTCCATGCAGTTCAGCACGTGCTCACGGTCGCGCATGCCGTAAAGGAATGCCGTCAGAGCGCCGAGGTCCTGAGCCACGCACGAGGTGAACAGCAGGTGCGAGTCAAGACGCTGCAGCTCGTCCATGATGGTACGGATGTACTTGATGCGGTCGGTCAGCTCGACACCCATAGCCTCCTCAATGACGCCTACCAGAGCGTGGCGATGCTGCATGGCTCCCAGGTAGTTAAGACGATCGGTTAAAGCAAGCGTTTGGGGGTACGTCATCTGCTCCCACATCTTCTCGATGCCACGGTGAATGTAGCCGAAGTGCGGGTAGATGCGCTTCACGGTCTCGCCGTCGAGCACCGTCTGCAGACGGAGCACGCCGTGGGTGGCGGGGTGCTGCGGACCGATGTTGATAACGTAGTCGTCCTGGGTGAACAGGCGGTTCTGCTTCGACTGCAGGTTGCCGTCCTTGTCTAAGTAGTACTCCAGGCCGTAGTCGGGCTCGACGTCGTCGTCCAGCGTGTAGCTGTCGTTGAACTTCCAGTCCTTGCGGAAGGGGTGACCCTTGAAGTCGGTGCGCAGGAACAGGCGGCGCATGTCGGGATGACCCAGGAAGACGATGCCGTAGAAGTCGTAGACCTCGCGCTCCAGCAGGTCGGCCACGCGCCAGATGTCGCTCACGGTGGGAATGTAGTACATCTTCTGACCGTCTGTCTCACCGGTGCCGTTCGAGGCAATGCCGTCGCCGCAGACCTGGCTCTTGGCCAGCATCTTGACGCTGCAGCGCTCGTGGGTCGTGGTGTTTTCGAGGATGTAGACGCAGCCTAACCCCTCCTCGCCGCCGAAGTCTTCGCCGACGATGGTCACGAGGTAGTCGAAGCCTTTCTTCTCCTTCAAGTTGCGCATTTCCTGAGCGAACTTGCCAAAGTCGTATGATAAGAAATCTAATTTCATGCCTGCTCCTCCTTTCTTGTCTGCTGCGACTCAGCCGCAGCCTTCATTTCGTCAACAAACTCCTGAGGTACGTCGGTCACCACGATGGTCTCGCGGCGGTGGTCGCCCAGTTTCTCGCGGAACGTCAGCTCCTCATTCGATACGCCGAGCGTCTTTTCCTCAGCCGTCTGCTTGTGGTTAGCGCCGCCGAAGAACTTCTCGATCTTCACCTTGCGCTGCAGCTGCATCATGCCGTACATGATGGCCTCGGGGCGCGGCGGACAGCCAGGGACGAACACATCGACGGGCACGATTTCCTCGATGCCCTTCACCACGTGGTAGCTCGACTTGAACGGTCCGCCCGAGATGGCGCAACCGCCGACGGCCACCACGTACTTCGGCTCGGCCATCTGGTCGTAGAGGCGCTTCAGCGCCGGAGCCATCTTGTGGGTGATGGTGCCGGCACACATGATAAGGTCGGCCTGGCGGGGTGAGTTACGCGTCACCTCAAAGCCGAAGCGGGCGAAGTCGTAGCGCGAGCAGCCGCAGGCCATGAACTCGATACCGCAGCAGCTGGTAGCAAACGTCAGCGACCACAGCGAGTTAGAGCGGCCCCAGTTGATCAGCTTGTCAAGCGAACCAGTGATGACGTTGACGCCACCCTCGTGCAGCTCGTCGACAATCTTCTCCAACGACTCGTTGTCTTTCCACTCCTCGTAGGGAATCGACTTGATCTTGGGTTTCATTTCCATTCGAGCGCTCCTTTCCGCCAGGCGTAAGCCAGGCCTAAAACCAATACTACGAGGAAGAACCCGATTGACAGCAAGGCCATCACACCGAAGTCCTTCACCACTACCGCCCATGGATACAGAAACACCGTTTCCACATCGAACATGAGGAACAAGATGGCGAAGAGGTAGAAGCCCACACTGACCGGTATCCACGACGTTCCGCGAGTGGGAATACCACTCTCGTAGGGTTCGCCTTTCACCTTTGCGTATGAGCGTGGACCAATAAGCTTAGCAACGACGTAAGCTCCCGCCACCAATGTAAATGCCGTCAGCAAGACGGTAATTAACAAGGTAAAATCCATAAAATTTATTTTGTTATAACAATGATTCGCTTTTAAGCGGTGCAAAGTTACTAAAAAATTTGCAAATAGTCTGATAAAATACAGAAAATTTGCAAAAATACGTCATTATTGCTGAAAAGCGGCTCAGTCAAACAGGCTCAGCGACAGGTCCACCTTCGGTTTTTCAGGCTCCTGCCCGGCCGGCTCGTCGGCCTGCTGCTCACGGAACTGCAGCATCAACGAGCGGGCGTCGGCATTGTTGAGCGTGTTGAGCCGGTAATAGCCACGGCGCTCGGTCCGCTCGATGAGCGACTGTGCCGACTTTGACTGCCGAAGCAGGTACTGCTGCACGTAGCGGTGGACTTCCTGCAGGTCGGGCTGCGAAAACAACGTGCACGACAGGTTATAAACGTGCTTGGCCAACTGCTGCACGCCTATGCCCTGCTCGCCCACGGCAGTCAGGATCTGCAATATCTGCTTGTCGTATGTCATTGAAAAAAAGGTCGGCAAACTCGTATGCTTACCGACCTCTTCGTGTATTGTATTGAAACTTTCTTTAGGCCAACGTCACCTTGTCCTCAGCGCTTGACAACTTGCCCTCCTTGAAGAGCCAGCCAAGACCGAGCAGGGTCTCCTCCTCAGAAATTTTTGCAGCCTTTGCAATCTCCTTCACCGTGAGAGCCTTCTCGGCTGCTGCCAGTGCCTGATAAACATCACCTGCCTTGAAACCAGCGTTCTCAGCATTCACTGCGAGCGTAGCCTTAGCTGCCTTTGTTGCAGTCTTCTTCACGGTTTCAGTCTTCTTAGCTGCTGTAGCCTTAGTCTCAGTAGCCTTCTTAGTTGTTGCTTTCTTTTCTGCCATAATGCTTTAAAAATTTAATACACGTATTGAAGTAAATACTTTGTTTTTATACCTTTGACGGTGCAAAGTTACTTCTTCTTTTCTTACAAGTTACTGATATTTAGGCTTTTTTGCTTAAACCCGTATTATTCTTGACGTAGGTCAATTCTTGTCTCTCGGCTCTTCTCTGTCGCCGCTGCGCGACCGCCCTATTATTTTAAGGTTCGCGCGTGATGGTCAGACAGAGCTCGTCGAGCTGCTTCTGGTCGAGTTCGCCGGGGGCGTCGAGCATCACGTCGCGGCCGGAGTTGTTCTTCGGGAAGGCGATGCAGTCGCGGATGCTGTCGAGGCCGGCCATCAGGCTCACGAAGCGGTCGAGACCGAAGGCCAGACCGGCGTGGGGCGGCGCACCATACTTGAAGGCATTGATGAGGAAGCCGAACTGGGCCATAGCCTTCTCGGGGGTGAAGCCCAGGATCTCGAACATCTTCTCCTGCAGGCGTCCGTCGTGGATACGCAGCGAGCCACCGCCCACCTCGACGCCGTTGCAGACGAAGTCGTAGGCCACGGCGCGCACCTTCTCGGGAGCCGTGTCGAGCAGTGGAATGTCGTCGGGGTTGGGCAGCGTGAACGGGTGGTGGGTAGCCATCAGGCGCTGCTCCTCGTCGCTCCACTCAAACAGCGGGAAGTCGACAATCCAGAGGCAGACGAACTTGTCCTTGTCGCGCAGGCCCAGACGGTCACCCATCTCCAGGCGCAGGGTGCAGAGCTGGATGCGCGTCTTGTTGGCGTTGTCGCCGCTGAGGATGAGCACCAGGTCGCCGTCCTTGGCGCCGCAGGCCTCCTTCACCTTCTGCCACACCTCGGGCTCATAGAACTTGTCGACAGAGGACTTCACGGTGCCGTCCTCGTTGAACTTGACGTAGACGAGCCCCTTGGCACCCACCTGCGGGCGCTTCACGAAGTCGGTCAGCTGGTCGAGCTGCTTGCGGGTGTAGCCGGCACAGCCCGGCACGCAGATGCCGCCGATGTACTGGGCCTCGTTGAAGACGGGGAACGTGCCCGTGCCCTTCAGCACGTCGGCCAGTTCGACGAACTCCATGCCGAAGCGCAGGTCGGGCTTGTCGCTACCGAAGCGCCGCATGGCCTCGTGCCACGTCATGCGCTGCAGCGGGGGCAGCTCAATGCCGCGCACCTCCTTGAACAGGTGGCGGGCCAGGCCCTCGAAGATTTCGAGCACGTCCTCCTGGTCGGCAAACGACATCTCGCAGTCAATCTGGGTGAACTCCGGCTGACGGTCGGCGCGCAGGTCCTCGTCGCGGAAGCACTTGGCAATCTGGAAGTAGCGGTCGAAGCCGCTCACCATCAGCAGCTGCTTCAGCGTCTGGGGCGACTGCGGCAGGGCGTAGAACTGTCCGGGATTCATGCGCGACGGCACGACGAAGTCGCGGGCGCCCTCGGGGGTCGACCCGATGAGTATCGGCGTCTCCACCTCGATGAAGTTCAGCGAGTCGAGGAAGTTGCGTATGAGGATTGTCATGCGGTGGCGCAGCTCCAGGTTCTTACGAACACACGAGCGGCGCAGGTCCAGATAGCGGTACTTCATGCGGATGTCGTCGCCGCCGTCGGTCTGGTCCTCGATGGTGAACGGGGGCGTCAGGCTCTCGCTGAGTATGTTCAGCTCCGTGGCCAGGATTTCGATGTCGCCGGTGGGCATCTTGGGGTTCTTCGACTGTCGCTCGCTGACGCAGCCTTTCACCTGAATACAGAATTCGCGTCCAAGCTTGTTGGCACACTCACACAGGGCGGCGTCCTTCGACTCGTCGAACACGAGCTGCGTCAGGCCGTAGCGGTCGCGCAGGTCGACGAACGTCATGCCGCCCATCTTACGGGTGCGCTGCACCCATCCGGCCAGCGTCACCTGCCGGCCGGCGTCGGTGAGTCTCAGCTCACCACAAGTATTAGTTCTATACATATTTTTAATATATATAATTGTTTCGGGCTGCAAAGGTAAACAAAAAAAGGCGAAAGTGCAACACTTTCGCTCTTTTTTTGCGCAATCCTTTGCCAATAGGCCGAGCGGGACGACGAGTTTCGAGGAAAGTCGGGAGGGAGACCATGAGGGCGTGAACAACACCCGCACCGAAACACGCGGCGCCTCAGGCTGGTTCTCTTTCATCGAGCGCCGTTGGAATGGCAGTGAGGTAGAATCGGTCATCAGGCTCAAGGGTGACTACACCGAGATTTCGGGATATATTTGCGAAAAAAACGGGCTGACATGTTGATTTTTGACAGAAAATCATTATCTTTGCACGCAGAAACAAATCTACCAAGACAATGAAACGACTGATTACACTACTGACAATGGCCGCATCGGCACTGACCATGACGGCACAGACAACGGCGGACGACGTGCTCGGCACGGTCCGCAAGGCTAACAACTACTTCATGGCTAAATACAGCGACCCAACGGTGCCGACCAACGTCAAGCGCGTGCGCCCGTCGAGCCTCTGGACGCGGGCCGTCTACTACGAGGGACTGATGGCCCTCTACGAGATTGACCCCGACCAGCGCTACCTGGACTACACCGACCGCTGGGCCGCGTTCCACAAGTGGACGCCGCGCAACGGCACGACCACCTGCGACGCCGACGACCAGTGCTGCGGCCAGACCTACCTCATGCGCTACGAGCAGGTTGGCGGCGAGGAGAAGATTGCACGGATGCGCGAAAACCTGGACTACCAGATGAAGACGCCCAACGAGAAGAAGAACATCAAGACGCCCTCGCTCTACGGCTGGTGGACGTGGATCGACGCCATTCAGATGGCCATGCCGCTCTATATGCAGATGGCCCGACTGACGGGCGAGACGAAGTACCGCGACCACGCCATGCAGATGTACCGCTGGAGCCGCAACGAGTGCGGCGGCGGACTGTTCAACACGAAGGACGGCCTCTGGTGGCGCGACGCCGACTACGTGCCGCCCTACAAGGAGCCCGACGGACGCGACTGCTACTGGAGCCGCGGCAACGGCTGGGTCTACGCCGCACTGGTGCGCTGCATGAACGAGCTGCCCAAGAAGGACAAGGCCTACAAGGAGCTGAAGAAGGACTTCATGCTGATGTCCAAAGGACTGCTGAAATGCCAGCGCGAGGACGGTTTCTGGAACCCCTCGCTGGTGTCGACCAACTATGCCATGCCTGAGACGTCGGGCACGGCCCTGTTCCTCTACGGCATGGCGTGGGGCATCCGTCAGGGCTACCTCAAGGCTAAGGACTACCGGCCGGCCTGCGACCGTGCATGGGCGGCAATGGTGAAGACGGCTGTCCACCGCGACGGCTTCCTCGGCTGGATGCAGGGCACGGGCAAGGATCCCTCGGCCGGCCAGCCTCTGTCGTACGACAAGGTGCCCGACTTCGAGGACTACGGAACGGGCTGCTTCCTGCTCGGTGCGGTTGAGTACTACAAGCTGCTGAAATGATAAAAAAGTTTAAATAAAACTGCTTTTGCCGTGTTATCCGTGCCAAAATGACTACTTTTGCACCAAAGTATCTAATAAAAAAAAGACAAGCACAATGAAAAAGACCTTACTCACAGCTCTGATGCTCGTCTGTGGCATCGTGTTTGCATCGGCACAGGCCGAAATTAAGTTCGACAAGCTGACCAACGACTTCGGTTCGTTCTCTGAGGCTTCGCCCGTTGTCAGCTGCACCTTCACGTTCACCAACGTCGGCGACAAGCCGCTGGTCATCAATCAGGCCGTCGCCTCGTGCGGCTGCACTGTCCCTGAATACACCAAAGAGCCTGTGCAGCCCGGCGAGAAGGGCAGCATCAAGGTGACTTACAACGGCACGGGCAAATACCCCGGTCACTTCAAGAAGTCCATCACCGTCCGCACCAACGGCAAGGTCGAAATGACCCGCCTCTACATCGAGGGGACGATGGAGGAGAAGAAGTAAACTTTTGAAGTAAAAGAGAAAGAAGGAAAAAGAAAGAAGTATGATTACCGAGCAAGCCCAGATATTTGGCGGGCTTTGCCAAGTAATCATACTTCTTTCTTTTTCCTTCTTACTTCTTACTTATTCAGAACGAGTACGACAGTCCGATTGACGTGTACTCCTTGAACTGCCAGTAGCCGAGGTCGTCGTCGTAGGCATTGCCGTCGTCGAAGCGGGGATAGAGGAAGATGTTGGCCGAGATGTACTTCGACACCTTCAGCTGGAACGTGTTCTCCCACTCCACCTCAGCACGGTGGTACGACGTGAAGGCCCAGAAGCGGCTCTTCCACGTGACGGTCTCTGAGAGCTTCCACTGCAGGTCGGCCGTCACCTGCGAACCTGGGTCGAGCAGGTGGTGCTTGTCGGCATCTACGCCGTGGCGCGAGGGGAACCAGCTGTAGTCAGCGGGATTCTCGGCATTCTGGTTGGGGAACCACGTACGGTCTACGTAGCGGTAGTTCAGGGCGATGGGCGAAAGGTTGACTGTTCCCGTCAGCTTCTTGTCGAAAGCCTCTACCTTGTAATCCATACCGAGACCGACGTTCAGGTTGAACGGCGAGAAGAAGTCCGAGTAGGTGCGATGGTCGTTCGACTTCAGACCGCGGGCGAACTGTGTCCAAGCCAGCACCTGCAGCGTGTAGTACCAGCGCTTTGTGGCCTGCAGTCCGACCTTCGACGTCAGACGCAGCAGGTCTTCGTTCGACTTCCACTTGTGCAGCGAGTCAGAGCGTGCCGTCAGGAAGCCGAGCTTCGCCTCGAGCTTGTTGTCCCACTTCCACTTGCCCTTGTTGTCGTAGTTGGCCTCAAGGGTCAGGCTGCCCAGCAGCGAGTAGGTAGACTCGCCACCCTTGTACCAGTTGCCGCTGACGTAGTTCTGCATGGCCTGCAGGAATCCGTCGCCCTTCTTCGTCCAGAACTTCGGCTTCGTCACCACCACCTCGGTGGGAGCCAGCTCGGGCTCGTCGGGTTGGGCTGACACGTGCTCCACCAGCTCAACACGCTGCTCGATGGGCTGGTCGATGTCCTGGCGCAGCGAACCGGCCTCCTCAAGGTCGGTCTCGGTGGCCTCAACCAGGTCAGGGCGGTTCAGGTAGACGTTCATCAACGCCTTGTCGACAGCCTCGTCCACGTCGTTCGATTCATGACTGAGTGCCAGCATTCCGGCCGACACATTGTGATAGAACGTCAGCGGTGCAAACAGCTTGTAGGTGGCCCCACTGACCGAATCAATTGGCTGTGCGGCGCTGGCGCTGAGCGCACAGCCTGCCGCGAGTGTAAATAACATCTTACGCATAATCTGGCTGCAAAGGTACGAAAAAAATCCGAATGCTATGCCGTCATTCGGATTTTTTTCGTACCTTTGCACCTTGATTACGTAACGCGAACAAAAAAAAGAGATAGAAATGAACAGAGACACCGTTATCGGATTCGTGCTCATCGCCCTCGTGCTCATCGGCTTCAGCTGGTATAACCAGCCCTCGGCCGAGCAGATTGAGGCCCAGCGCAAAGAGGACAGCATCGCCGCTGTCATAAAGGAAAACGCCCAGAAACAACAGGCCGACGAGGCCGCACGTAAGGCCAGGGCCGACGAGGCCGCTAAGAACGACTCGACGAGCCTGTTCTACTCAGCCCTCAGCGGGCAGAACAGCGACGTCGTGCTGAAGAACGACAAGGTTGAGCTGACTTTCTCGACCAAGGGCGGCACGCTGTCGAAGGCCGTCGTCAAGGGCTTTGCCGACAAGGACGGCAACCCCGACGTCACGCTCTTTGACGCTAAAGACCAGCGCATGAACTTCCTGCTGGCCGGCAAGCAAGACAACATCATCACCCAGGAACTCTTCTTCACACCGTCGAACCAGAGCGACTCGACCGTCACCATGACCGCTCAGGCCACGGGCGGCGGCAGCATCGTGCTCGACTACAAGCTCGGGCCCGACCACATGCTGCACTTCTCGCTGACGGCCAACGGACTGAGCGGCATCTTCGCTCCCACCTACAAGGAGATGGACATCGAGTGGAGCGACCACACCCGCCAGCAGGAGAAGGGCTTCTATTTTGAAAACCGGTACACGGGCCTGTTCTACAAGGAGGCCAACGACGGCTCTACCGACAACCTCTCAGAGACCGCTGACAAGCGCGAGACCATCGACGAACAGCTCGACTGGGTGGCCTTCCGCAACCAGTTCTTCAGCGTGGCCCTCGTCTCGAAGGACAACTTCGCCGGCGGCGCACAGCTCAGCAGCGTGCAGGACCAGAAGGAGACGGGCTACCTGAAGCAGTTCGACGCCCGCCTGAAGACGGCTTTCGACCCCACAGGCCGGCAGCCCTCTGAGTTCGAGATGTATATCGGCCCCAACGACTTCCGACTCATCCAGGACGTCGCCAAGCAAAGCACCTTCGGCAAGGACCTCGACCTCGAGCAGCTCGTCAACCTCGGCTGGTGGATTTTCAGGCTTATCAACCGCTGGTTCACCCTCTACGTCTTCGAGTGGCTCTCGTCGTTCGGCATGTCGATGGGCATCGTCCTCATACTCATCACCTTATTATTAAAGGCCCTCACCTACCCCATGGTGAAGAAACAATACATGTCGTCGGCCAAGATGCGCGTACTGAAGCCGAAACTCGACGAGGCTACCCGACAGTACGACAAGCCTGAGGACCAGATGAAGAAGCAGCAGGCCATGATGCAGATGTACTCGCAGTACGGCGTGTCGCCCCTCTCGGGCTGTCTGCCCATGCTCATCCAGATGCCTATCTGGATTGCCATGTTCTGGTTCGTGCCCAACGCCATCCAGCTGCGCGGACAGTCGTTCCTCTGGATGGAGGACCTGGCCACCTACGACCCCATCGTCTCGTGGAACACCCACATCTGGGGCATCGGCGACCACCTGTCGCTCTCGTGCCTGCTCTTCTGCGGCTCGAACATCCTCTACTCGTGGTTCACCATGCGCCAGCAGAAGGACCAGATGGTGGGCGCACAGGCCGAGCAGATGAAGATGATGCAGTGGATGATGTACCTCATGCCGCTGATGTTCTTCTTCATGTTCAACGACTACTCCAGCGGTCTGAACTTCTACTACTTCATCTCGCTGCTCTTCTCGTCGATCATCATGTTCGTGCTCCGCAAGACTACCGACGACGACAAGCTACTGGCCATCCTTGAAGCCCGCTACAAGGAGAACAAGGCCAACCCCAAGAAGCAGAGCGGACTCGCAGCCCGCCTCGAAGCCATGCAGAAGCAGGCCGAGGAGCTGCAGCGCCAGCGCCAGCAGCACAAGTAGGCGGGCGGCTGGCGCTGGCCCGGCGCGTATCATTGCTAAAAATACTAAAACTTTGGTATTGCGAGTAACGGAAAAAATCCGTACCTTTGCAGCCGAATTAAGATTGTTTACTTTATGAAGCAAATACTCACAATAGTAAACCGCAATGCGTTGCTGGCTATCCTCAGTCTCCTTGCACTGACAGCCACGGCGCAGCAAGCCCGATTCACCATACGCGGATCAGTCACCGACGATAACGGCAAGCCCATCGAGCTGGCCACCGTCAGTCTCAACCAGTCGCTCGTCACAGGCACGTCGGCCTCGGGCAAGTTCCAGCTGAGCAACGTCCCGGCGGGCACCTATCAGTGGCGCGTGTCGTTCGTGGGCTACGAGACGGCGACGGGCTCGCTGACCGTCAAGACGGGGCGCGAGACGCTCAACGTGACGCTGCACGAACTGGGACTGCAGCTGCAGAACGTCACCGTGACGGCCAAGCAGGTGCAGATGGGCTCGAAGTCGGTGATTGACCAGGACGCCATCCGCCACATCCAGCCCAAGAGCATCGGCGACCTGCTGCAGCTCGTGCCCGGCAACCTGATAGAGAACCCCAACCTGAACAACCTCGCGCAGGCGCACATACGCGAAATAGAAGATGTGCAGTCGGGCAACAAGATCGTCTACGACGCGGCCAACGCCCGCGGCACGGCGGTCGTCGTCGACGGCACGCCGCTCTCGAACGACGGTAACCTGCAGGTGTTCAATGCCAACCGCTATGGCAGCTCGGCCGGCGGCAACGACCTCACCGTCGGCGAGAACACCACCGGCGGCCGAGGCATCGACCTGCGCACGGTGAGCGCCGGCAACGTGGAGTCGATGGAGGTGATACGCGGCATTCCGTCGGTAGAGTATGGCAACCTGACCAGCGGCGTGGTCATCGTCAACACGAAGTCTGGCCATACGCCCTGGGAGGTCAAGGCATCGGCCGACCCCAACTCGAAGCTGGCCTTCCTGGGCAAGGGCTTCAACCTGAAGGGTGCCGGCGCCGTGAACTTCTCGGTAGACTGGGCTCAGTCGTGGGCCGACACGCGCCTGCACTACAAGGGCTACGACCGCGTGACGGCATCGGTGGGCTACAGCAACCAGTTCGGGCCGCTGAGCCTGAACGTGCGCGGGGCCTTCTACACCAGCATCAACAACACCAAGCGCGACCCGCAGATGACCGAGGCCCACTCTGAATGGAAGAACAACAACACCGGCGGCCGACTGGCACTGAACGGGCGCTACATGAGCGACCACGCCTTCATTACCAGCGTCGACTACAAGTTCAGCGCCCAGCTCTCGCGCCAGCACGACTGGATGAGCAACTGGGTGTACAACCCCGACGGCGTCATCACCAACACCCGCCTGGAGGGCCTGCAGGAGGCGCGATTCAAGCGCTACGGCTACCAGAGCGAGTACACCATCGAGAGCCGCCCCCTGAACCTCTACGCCCAGCTCGTGGCCAACAAATACATCAGCCTGGGCGACCGCGACTACACCAGCCTGAAGCTGGGCGCCGAGTACGTCTACGACGGCAACAGCGGCGACGGCCTGAGCTACGACATCGAGAACCCGCCGCAGGCCCAGGCTTCGCACACGCTGCGCCCGCGAGCCTATAGCGATATTCCCGGCATGTCGGCGCTGACGGCCTTCCTCAGCGACCGCACCAGCCTCAGCTTCGGCAGCATGAGTGCCCAGGTGGAGGCAGGCGTCCGACTGACCAACCTCTTCCTCAACAGCGACAAGAGCGGCGGCAACAGCGGCTACCTCGTGGCCGAGCCCCGACTGAACGCCAGCCTCAACCTGCTGAACAGCCGCAACAACAGCTTCCTCGACGACCTGTCGCTCACCGGCGGCTTCGGCCTGGCCAACAAGCTGCCCTCACTCATCTACCTCTACCCTGACGCCGCCTACTTCGACAACGTGGCCCTGGGCCGCTGGAGCGACGACGAGAGCAACCGCCTGGCGCTGGTGCAGACCACCATCGTCAGCCAGACGCAGAACCCTGACCTGAAAACAACCCGCAGCAGCAAGTGGGAACTGGGCCTGCAGCTGCGCAAGGGGCAGGTCAGCGCCACCGTCACCTACTTCAACGAGCGCCATAAGAACGAGTACGGCTTCCTGACGCAGTCGTTCTACATCGACTACCCCTGGTACGAGCTGCCCGAGGGGGCCACCCTACCCACCTTCAGCACCGACGGCAAGCTGAGCTACACCCTCGGGGGCCAGAAGGCGACCGCCACGCCCACCATCTACACCGAGCGTACCAGCTGGGCCCTGCCCTCGAATACTTCAGATTCGCGCAAGCACGGCATCGAGTACACCCTCAGCCTGGGCGAGCTCAAGGCCCTGCGCACCAGCCTGAACATCACGGGAGCCTGGTTCTGGATCAAGCGCCAGCGGTCAAAGATCGACTACTCGAACGTCGCCTTCGACACACGCCAGCCCACGCCATTCGTCAACATGGTGGTGCTGCCCGAGGGCTTAGGCAACATCAGCGACCGCGTGAACACCAACTTCGCCTTCATCACCCACATCCCGCAGCTGAAGATGATCTTCACCACCACCGTGCAGGTCGTGTGGCGACAGAGCAGCCGCACCATCTACGAAGACGAGAACGGCAACAGCCGCTACTACCTGAAGCACTACGACGACGCCGACTACTGGGTGGCCGACCCGATAGGCTACTACGACATGCAGCAGACGTGGCACCCCTGGACTGCCGCCGACGCCGAGGACAAACTGCTGAACACCTACATGGCGCGCCAGATGAGCTACGACCTGGAGACTGAGGTCATCGACCCCTGGGCCATGCTCAGCATGCGCTTCACCAAGGAACTGGGCCGCACGGCCGAGCTCTCGTTCATTGCCAACAACCTGACCAACACCCATAAGTACCGCCGCTACAAGCACAGCAACGCCCAGTACCAGGTCTACCCGCCGATGTACTTCGGCGCCGAGGTCAAGCTGAAGTTCTGAGATTATTCTATTATATTTATTAACAACAAACAAAACAGAGAAAAGAAGATGAAAAAGGTTTTCAAGTTTACCATGATGCTGATGGCCGCCATGACCGTCACATCGTTCGTAGCCTGCTCTGACGACGACGACGAAGTCAAGAGCTATCCGCTCACCATCACGCTGAATCCCGGCGACATCGCTGCCAACAACATCGGCAACGTGAAGATTATCGTGAGCAATGCCACCAAGAGCGACACCATCAGCGCCAACGGTCTGACCGAGCAGAAGCTGACACTCACCCAGGGCACCTACAACATCACCGTCAGCGGTAAGGTGAAGGACGAGGCAACAGCCTACGTACAGGGAACGGCCACCGCCGAACTCTACGCCGAGAAGAGCGTCGAGGTGAAGCTCACCAAGTACAACCAGAGCCCGCTGGTGTTCAAGACCCTCCACACCACCGGCTCGGCACTCTACTACGTGCTCGACAGCTACTTCGAGATTGCCAACAACTCTGACGAGGTGCAGTATCTCGACGGACTGATCGTGGCCAACACGCTGGCCAACCAGAAGGCCAAGAGCGCCTGGCAGGAAGCATTCCCCGACAAGTACCGCACGGGCGACGCCAGCAACGCCATCGTTCTGGCCTTCCCCGGCTCGGGCAAGGACTACCCCCTGCAGCCCGGTGAGTTCGTGGTCGTGGCCGACCAGGCTCTGAACCACAAGCTGGCCTACGGCGACGACGAGGAGAAGAAGGAGAACTTCGTCAACAGCCCCGACCTGTCGGGTGCTAACTTCGAGAAGTACTACGGCAACGGCGACGCCGACAACGAGAAGGTGCCCAACATGGAGATTGTCGTCCGTCTGAACAAGTACAAGAAGATGTGGGCCTTCGGCGTCACCGGCGGTGCCTACATGCTCGTGAAGCTCCCCGAGGGTACTACCTGGCAGCAGTACATCGCCGACGAGGCCAACTTCGAGGTGCAGCCCAACTCTACCTCTACCGGTCAGGTGCTGATGATTCCCAGCAAGTATGTGCTCGACGCCGTCGACATCTACGAGCACGGTCTGGCCGCCGAGGACCACTACCCCTTCTTCCTGCCGCAGGACGATGCTTCGGGTGTAGAGGCTAACGACATGTACGCCGGCAAGTGCATCCGCCGCAAGGTGAGCAAGATTGAGAACGGCCGCGTCTACTACAAGGACACCAACAACTCGCGCGACGACTGGAAGAACAATCAGGACGTCACGCCCGGCCTACAGCCCACAAGCGTAGACTAAAACAACGATTTCACACAACCAGGAGGTGTGCCGGCACGACGCCGGCACACCCTTTCAACCCCAAACCCATAAACGCATGAAACGACTCATCCTGACACTCCTGCCACTCTCGCTCGGCACGGCGGCCGAGGCACAGTCCTGGAACGAAAGCTTCCAGAACCAGCCCCACAACCTGCGCTACGAGAGCCTTAGTCCCACGCGGCTGTCGTATAACCCACAGCAGGACTTCGCCGTGGCCAAGGGCAGCTACCAGCTGCAGAAGGGCGACTTCCACGCCATCGACCAGTCGGGCGACGCCCACCTCATGGACGTCTACATCGGCGGACTGCGCCGCGTGAAGCAGTTCAGCCTGTCAGGACACATCAGCTACAGCAACCGGAAAGACAACGACCAGAGCTGGAACAGCACCCTCTGGAACCTGGCCGACAACCCCTACACGCTGTGCGACTCGGTGCCCGGCGACGCCACCACCGAGGCTTTCGACATGCAAGCTGCCGCCGCCTATGACTTCGCCGGCGGCCTGAAGGTCGGCCTCAGCATCGGGCTGCGCACGGGCAGCCGTGCCGACCAGAACGACCCTCGCCCGCGCACCGTCACCTCGCTGCTGCCCATCACCGTCGGCGCCGACTACCGGATAGCCGACAGCTGGCATGTCGGCCTGGCCGCCGGCGTGCGCCTGTCGAGCTCGGTCATTGAGTACACCTCGGTGCAGACCACCCGCGTCTTCCGCTACTTCCTGATGAAGGGCATGGGCGACTACGCCAAGCGCACCTCGGCCGACGAGCCGGGCTACAAGCGCGACTATCAGGGCAACGGCTATCTCGGTGCCCTCAGTGCCACATGGCAGCCCGACGGGGGCGCCGTGGCCAACCACTTAGAGCTGTCGGCCGAGGCCAACAACGAGGAGGCCACCGACGGCGGCACGAGCTACTCGTTCCACGGCGGCGACTATGCCGAGACGGTGCTCGCCCTGAAGGACCGCCTGCAGCTGAAGTCAGGTGCGGCCCTCCACAACCTGACGCTCCGCGCCACCTACACTAACGGAAAGGGCACCTGGTACGACCAGAAGCGGCAGACCGACATCGAGCACGGCAGCATCGCCTACTACGACGTGCTCAGCCAGTACACCAACCATAAGACCCAACGCCTCGATGCCTCGCTGCGCTACCAGTTCGACCTGCTCGGCAGCGACGACCGTCGCAACCTCTTCGTCAGCGCCGAAGCAGCCTTAGGCAGCATCACCCGCAAGCAGTTGCTCGGCGAGACGACCCCCAAGCAGCAAATTCAGACCATCGCCGCCCAGATTGAGGCCGGCAAGGTGCTATATATAAATAAGGTGACGCTGCTGGCACAGCTCAGTGGCGGCTACCGCACGCCCCAGAAGCAGACCTACGCCAGCGGCTCCGTCTACAGCGGCGAAGACAACATCGACGGCGACTTCACGCGCCACGTCTTCGAGTACGAGTCGGCCCAGTGCTGGCACGTCGGCGCCCTGGCCGATGCGTCGATGCCGGTCGGCGCAAGCATTTCCGCCGGCCTCTACGCCAAGTGCCGCTACCAGCGCTACACGGGTAAGAACGAGTACTGGCAGGGCTACGACGGCACCGGCCTGACCACCGCCGACTTCGGCATCTACATCAAGTTCTAATCCCCCTACTCCACCATCATCATGCGCAAGACCCTGTTCATCTTATCATTGGTCATCAGCCACTTTTCTGTCAGCGTAGCCCAGAACGGCTTCGCCGTCGTCATCGACCCCGTAAGCCAGCGCGAGGCGAAAGCCGAGCTCAACGACTACATACAGGCCCTGGAGCAAGTGCAGGGCTATCACGTCTACACCGTCGTCGACCGCTGGGGCGTACCCGACAGCATCCGGCAGGAGCTGCAACGCCTGCACGGTCTGAAGCGCAACGCCATCGTGGGCGCCGTCTTCGTGGGCGACATCCCTGTGCCGATGATCCGCGACGCGCAGTTCCTCACCTCGGCCTTCAAGATGAACCAGAAGATGCCGTGGCCCGACTCATCGGTGCCCTCCGACCGCTTCTACGACGACTTCGGGCTGGCGTTCCAGTTTCTCAAGCGCGACAGTCTGATGCCCCATCTCTTCTACTACTCGCTGACCCACGAGGGACGGCAGCAGCTCGCCCCGCAGCTCTTCACCGGCCGCATACGGCCCACCGACGCCGGCGGCACGTCGCGCTACGAGAAGCTGCGCCAGTATCTGCGCAAGGCCACCGAGGCCAAGCGCCACCCCGAGCCCGTGCAGGCTATCTTCACCTACACCGGCTCGGGCAGCCTCAACGAGTCGCGCGTGGCCCACATCGACGAGCAGCTCTCCATGCGCGAGCACTTCCCCCAGCTGGCCCGCCGCTCAGGCGCCTTCAGCTACATGGACTACGGCGACGCCCCCTTCATCAAGCGCCGCCTGATGAACGAGATGATGCGCCCCGACCTGAGCATCGGTCTGATGCACCACCACGGCGACTACGACACGCAGTACCTGACCCACTACCCCAAGCCGTCGGGCATCGACGAGACCCTGCAATACCTGCTCTACTGCTACCGCCACCGTCTGCAGCAGGCCCGCCGCTACGACCAGGACGTCGACAGCGTGCGCCGCATGCTGACCGAGCGCGACCACCTGCCCGTGGAGTGGCTTCAGGGCGAGCCCAGCGCCGAGAACATGCACCGCGACTCGCTCATGGAGGACTCGCTCAACCTGACGCTCAAGGACTTCCGCAACTACGGCTACCGGCCCAACTGCCGCGTCTGCATCTACGACGCCTGCTATAACGGCGCCTTCCAGAACGACGACTGCATAGCCAACGAATACATCTTCCAGCCCGGACGCACCATCGCCGGACTGGGCGGCACCGTCAACGTGCTGCAGGACAAGTGGCCCGACCGCTACCTCGGCCTGCTCAGCCACGGCGTGAACATCGGCCAGATTAACCAGCTGCAGCCCGAACTTGAGATGCACGTCATCGGCGACCCGACGTTCATGTTCGCCGACGAGGGCGGCAATGGCCAGACCGCCGACGAGCAGTGCCTCAAGATGGTGCGCCAGGGCAGCCGCCTGACCGACCGCCAACTGATGGAGACGCTCCGCGAGTCGCCCCTCGCGCTGGTGCGCCTTCAGGCCTTCCTGCTGCTCGAGAAGCGCAACAGTCCCCTGCTGACAGAGGCCATCCAGGTGGCCACCACCGACAACTTCGAGCTGCTGCAGCGCTTCGCCGTCAACGACATCCAGAAGTCGGGCGACCCGAAGCTCGCCCCGACGCTGGCCCGCCTCATCGCCCAGAACAACACCTCAGCGCGCGTCAAGTTCAACGCCCAGGAGGTGGTGCAGTTCCTGCCCGAGCAGGCCATCACTGAGGCCGTGGCCGCCGCCCTCGACAGCATGCGCCCCTACGTCACGTGGCCCGACGAGTACGTCGAGAGCCGCAACCGGCAGGTGGCCCACTACGCCGGCCGCTGGGCCGACGACATAGCGAAGCTCTGCGCCGGCCAGATGACCGACCGCCAGGCCCTTCGCCAGGCCGACATGATGAAGATTTACCTCGCCCCGTGGCTGGCCGCCGACGTAGCCCGCTACACGGTCTCCATAGCCGACAAGCCCGAGTTGCAGCAGCAGCTGCTCAGCTCGCTGGGCTGGCACCGCCTGGGCTTCGACCACCAGGCCGTCATCGCCATCGTCGAGTCGATGACCCACGACAGCCGTCTGACCGAGGCCGTGCGCCACGAGGCTGTCAAGACACTGAAACGACTAAAGGATTAAGCATACAATGAAAAAGAAACTGTTTACCGTGACGGCCGCCCTGCTGACGGTCGTCAGTATGGCCGCCCGCGACGGCTTCGCCATCGTCATCGACCCGCAGAGCTACCGCGAGGCGCGCACTGAGGTCGACGCCTACGCCCGCGCCGTCGAGGAGGTGCACAACCTGAAAGTGTATATCGTCGAAGACCGCTGGGGCGTGCCCGACAGCATCCGCCACTGCCTTGAGCGCCTTCACCGGCAGAAGCAGGAGCCGATAGTCGGCGCCGTCTTCGTCGGCGACATTCCCGTCGTCATGGTGCGCGACGGCCAGCACATGACGTCGGCCTTCAAGATGAACCAGACGATGCCCCGCTTCGAGTCGTCGGTACCGTCCGACCGCTTCTACGACGACTTCGGGCTGAAGTTCCGCTATCTTGACCGCGACGAGGGCAAGCCCTACTTCTACTACAGCGTGGCTCCCGACGGCGACCAGCGCACACACCCCGACCTCTACAGCGGCCGCATACGCCCCACCGACGCCGGCGGCACCTCGCGCTACCAGAAGCTGCGCGCCTATCTGACCAAGGCCACCCAGGCCAAGCGCCAGCCACGGCCGGTCGACCAGCTCTTCTTCTTCAGCGGCCACGGCTACATCTCAGAGTCGAAGGTGGCCCGCCTCGACGAGAAGGCCGTCTTCATGGAGCACTTCCCCGAGCTGAAGGACAACGTCAACCGCATCGGCTATCTGGACCACTCTGACGTGAATCCCGTGAAGGAGCGCCTGATGAACGAGCTGATGCGCCCCGACCTCGACGTGGCCGTGCTTCACCACCACGGCTACTGGGACACCCAGTACCTCAACGGCGTCGACCGCCCCTACACCGTACGCGACGCCAAGACCTACATCATGCGCAACATCCGCGAGCACGTCTACGCCGCCCACAAGCGGGGCAAGAACGCCGACTCGCTGAAGGCCCAGCTGCTGGAGCGCTTCGACCTGCCTGAATCGTGGGCGGCCGACTGTCTGAACGACTCGCTGGCCCGCCAGGACTCGCTGCTCGACGCCGCCACCGACCTGCACTTAGAGGACTTCCAGGTCTACGGCTACCAGCCTAACACGCCCGTTGTCATCATCGACGCCTGCTTCTGCGGCTCGTTCCATCAGGACGACTGCATCGCCAACGAGTACATCTTCCAGCCCGGCGGCACCATCGCCGTGCTGGCCAACACCGTCAACTCGCTGCAGGACAAGTGGAGCGACCGCTTCATCGGACTGCTCTCGCAGGGCGGCTGCGTAGGCGACATGGCCCGCTTCTCGACCTTCCTCGAGTCGCACGTCATCGGCGACCCCACCTACCGCTTCGCCACGGCCAAGGGCACGCCCGACATTGACCACCTCATCCTCAGCGGCAAGGCTGCCGACTGGCACCGCCTGCTGAAGAGCGGCACCCCCGAGCAGCAGACACTGGCCATCGACCGCCTGCAGCAGCTCGGGGCCATCGGCAGCGCCGAGTTGCTCGACATCTACCGCCAGTCGCCCTACGCCATCGTCCGCATGCAGGCCATGCGCTCCATCGTCGACTGCCACGACCAGAACACCATCGAGCTGCTCGGGCTCGCCGCCCAGGATGCCAACGAGCTGATACAGCGCTTCGCCGTGAAGTTTATCGGCCAGAGCGGCGACCCGCAGCTGCTGCCGGCCCTGATGACGCTCTCGATAGCCAACAACACCAGCGACCGCGTGGTGTTCGACGCCGGACAGGTGATGCCCGCCTTCCGAAAGGACGACCTGCTCAGCGAGTTCGCCCGCCAATTCGACACGCCCGCCGTGCAGTACGTGCGCAAGGACTCGGTGCGCCGTGTCATCGAGCGTGCCATCAGCGTCAACTCAACGAAGATAGCGCGCGACATCGAGGCCTGCCTCACTGACACCGTCAGCGCCAAGGAGCGCCGCCTCAGCCTGCGCTCCACCCGCAACGTCGCCGTTCACCACCTCGTGCCGCAAATCCTGGACTACCTCCAGCAGAAGGCCGACGAGGACACCAAGCTGCTCATCATCGAGGCCCTCGGCTGGCACCCCCTCAGCTGCCAGCGCCAGCTCATCGGCGAGACGATGCAGAAAATCTCTGCCGACGTGCGCTACAGCCAGGCCGTGCGCGACGAGGCCCTGAAGACCTACAACCGGCTCTATGCGAAATAACGTTTTGTGGCTCGTCATCCTGAGCGTCCTCGGCTCGCTGCCGACGGACGCTCAGCGCGTCAAATTCCGTCCCGTCAAGGCCCTCGCCGACAGCGAGCTGCCGCCGGCCGTCGACAACTCGCGGCTGAAGTTCTTCCCGCCCGTCATCGACCAGTTGGGCGGCTCCTGCGCCCAGGCCGCCGGCATCGGCCACATGCTCACCTACGAGGTGAACCGTCTGCTCGACCGCGACGCCTCGGCCTCGGCCGACAACCGGCTGAGCTACCAGTTTGCGTGGAACATGCTCAACGACGGCATTGACCAAGGCAGCTTCGTCGACCAGGGTCTGGTGCTGGCCCGCAACTACGGCATGATGACCGAGGCCGACTACGGCAAGCACTTCATGTTCAAGTGGCCCAGCGGCTACGAGAAGTACCACCGCGCCATGCGCTACCGCGCCGACAAGATCTACACCTACGACGACGACATCCAGCTGATGAAGCGCTACCTCTACGACCACGGCGACGGCAGCCCCACGGGAGGCGTGCTCACCTTCTCAGGCCAGTCGCTGGGCTGGGTGTTCAACAAGAGCTACGACGGCCCGTCGCTCACGGGCTACCACTCCCTGATGACCGGCCTCGGCGACGACGGCAGCCACGCCATGACCATAGCCGGCTACGACGACACCGTCAGCTTCACCGACGACGAGGGGCGCCGCCACGACGGAGCCTTCATCGTGGTCAACTCGTGGGGCACGTGGTTCCAGGACCAGGGCCGCTTCTACCTGCCCTACGACTTCTTCCGCGACCCGCTGGTGAAGCCCATCCAGCTCTCCGACCAGGTCGAGGGCGTCAGTGCCTGCACCTACGAGCCCCAGGTGGTGCTCAAGGTGCGGCTCAGCTACACGTCGCGCGACGACCTGCGCTACGGTCTGTCGGCCACCGACGAGCTGCAGCGCACCGTGCCGCGCAGCCAGAACTACACCTCGGTGTTCTGCAACCAGGGCGGCGACATGCCGATGACGGGGCCGCAGTTCGGCAACGAGCTGGAGTTCGCCCTCGACATGACGCCCTACGTGAAGCCCACCGACCGCAAGTACCTATTCAACATCGTGCGCTCAATGTACGGCCAGAAGAAGGGCGAGGGTCAGCTGCTGGCCCTCTCAGCCATCGACTACCGCGGCGCCGAGCCTAAGGAGTTCGTCTGCCGCGACGTCCTGCCCGCCACGCTCGCCGACGGTGCCAACTACTTCGGCATCCCCCTGGTGCCGCGCTACACCACGTCGGCCTCGCCACTGCGCTACACCGACGAGACCGGCAACCTGTCGGCCGGCACCTACCTCATTCGCACTGCCGACGGCAGCCACGCCAAGGTCCGATTCTCGACCCCCGACACGCAGGCGCAGACCATCACAATCAGGTACGAGGTAAGAGGTGAGAGGTGAGAGGTAAGAGGTAAGAAGTAAGAAGTAAGAAGTATGAAGTACGAAATAGGAATCAAGAAGTTAGGGTTAACGTTAGCATTAGGGTTAACGTTATTGTCGTGCAACAACACGAGCGACGACGGAGGCATCGTCAGCGAGGGACTGCTCACCGTGCCCAACGTGCCGGGACAGTGGACCTACATCTCGCTGACCACAGGGCGCGTGGTGGGCACCTGCGCACTCTCCGACACTGCCTCACAGCGGCAGTGGGCACAGCGCACCGACTGGGACCTGGCCACCTGCGACGGCATGCTGCGCACCAACGGCGGCGACTCAGGCTGCGGACAGGGCGCGGCGGCCGTCACCGACATGTCCTACGACGAGGCCGACCCTGACCTGCCCGCCCCCTTCACGACCGACCGCGACACGGTAGAGATCTGGTAAATTCAAATATTTCGGGGCTTTCCTTGGTATATATTAGGATTTTTTGTAATTTTGCAGGCAAAATTTGTAAGCTATGACGAAAAGCAAACTGACAACCTTTGCCTGCGCAGCACTGATGCTTACAGCCTGCGGCATGCAAAAAGAAGACGACAAAGTGAACATCGAGAAACAGACCGTCAAGTTAGACAACCGACAGATGAGCCCCGAGGCCCTCTGGGCCATGAGCCGCATCAGCGGCTACCAGGCTTCGCCCGACGGACGCCACGTCGTGTTCCAGATGGGGTATTACAGCGTCGCCGAGAACGCCAGTCACCAGGTGCTCTGGATCATGAACGCCGACGGCTCGGAGCAGCACCAGCTGACCACCGACGCCGAGGGCGAGACCGACGCCCAGTGGATTGACAACGAGACCATCGCCTTCCTCCGTGGCGGCGAGGTCTGGAAGATGAACCTCGACGGCATGGGCCGCCAGCAGCTGTCCGAGACCGACGGCCAGGCCGAGGGCTTCATGTTCTCGCCCGACCGCACGAAGGTCATCATCCTCAAGAGCATTCCCTTCAACGACGTTATCAAGGCCAAGCCCGACGACCTGCCCAAGACCACGGGCCGCCTCGTCACCGACCTCATGTACCGCCACTGGGACCACTACGTCGAGTCCATCCAGCACCCCTTCCTCTTCAGCGTGGGCGATGGATTTGCCATCACCCCCGAAGGCACCGACCTCCTCGACGGCGAGCCCTACGAATGTCCCATGGAGCCCTTCGGCGGCATCGAGCAGCTGGCCTGGAGCACCGACTCACGCCAGATAGCCTACACCTGCCGCAAGAAGACGGGAATGGCCTACAGCATCTCTACCGACTCCGACATCTACCTCTACGACGTCGAGACGAAGCAGACCACCAACCTCTGCAAGCCCGCCGACTACAGCGAGCCTGCCATCCAGCCCACCAAGACCATGAAGGGGCAGGCCGTCAACGCCCCCGAGAACCTGAAGAACCTGCCCGGCTACGACCAGAACCCGAAGTTCTCGCCCGACGGCCGCTACGTGGCCTGGCTCTCCATGCAGCGTAACGGCTACGAGGCCGACCGCCAGCGCCTCTGCTGCATGGACCTCAAGACCGGCGAGAAGAAATTCCTCACCGAGCAGTTCGACTCCAACGTCGACGCCTTCTGCTGGAGCGACTCTGAGGAGGCCCTCGTCTACTTCATCGGCGTCTGGCACGCCACCGAGAACCTCTACGCCATCAGCTGGAAGGGCGAGGTCAAGCAGCTCACCAACGACTGGGCCGACTGGGGCTCGCTGCAGCTCTTAGGCGACGGCAAGCACCTGCTCATGGAGCGCCACAGCTTCCTGGCACCCGCCGACCTCTACACCGTCGACCCCAACACCAAGGCGTACGACGAGAACTTCAACTGCGCCAAGGCCACACAGATAACCAACGTCAACAAGGAGATACTCGACCAGCTCGACAAGCCCACCGTCGACCAGCGCTGGGTGACGACCGTCGACGGCAAGCAGATGCTCTACTGGATCATACAGCCGCCACACTTCGACCCCGCCAAGAAGTACCCCACTCTGCTCTTCTGCGAGGGCGGGCCGCAAAGCCCCGTCTCACAGTTCTGGAGCTACCGCTGGAACTTCTTCATCATGGCCTCACAGGGCTACGTCGTCATTGCCCCCAACCGCCGCGGACTGCCCGGCTTCGGACAGGACTGGCTCGAGGCCGTCAGCGGCGACTGGACGGGACTCTGCATGAGTGACTACCTGACGGCCATCGACGACGCCGCCCAGAACCTGTCCTACGTCGACCGCGACCACATGGGAGCCGTTGGCGCCTCGTTCGGCGGCTTCTCGGTCTACTACCTCGCCGGCCACCACGAGGGCCGCTTCAAGTGCTTCATAGCCCACGACGGCGCCTTCAACCTCGAGGCCATGTACACCGAGACCGAGGAGAACTGGTTCTCAAACTGGGAGTACGACGACGCCTACTGGAACACCGACCGCACCGCCCGTGCCGACCGCACCTACAAGAACTCGCCCCACCGCTTCGTCGACAAGTGGGACACCCCCATACTCTGCATCCACGGCGAGAAGGACTACCGCATCAACGCCACGCAGGGTATGTCGGCCTTCAACGCCGCCCGCATGCGTGGCATCGAGGCCCAGCTGCTCATCTTCCCCGACGAGAACCACTGGGTGCTGAAGCCCCAGAACGGCATCCTCTGGCAGCGCACCTACTTCGACTGGCTCGCCCGATGGCTTAGATAAATTGATAATTGATAATTGATAATTGAAAATTATGTCACAAACAATTCAAAAGACCCTGCGCGACAGCGCCGCCATGCGCTGGACCGCCCTGCTGCTGCTGGCCCTGGCCATGTTCTGCAGCTACATCTTCATGGACATCCTCTCACCCATCAAGGACCTCATGCAGTCCGAGCGAGGCTGGGACTCAACGGCCTTCGGCACGATGCAGGGTGCTGAGGTGTTCCTCAATGTGTTTGCATTCTTCCTCATCTTCGCCGGCATCATCCTCGACAAGATGGGCGTGCGCTTCACCATGGTACTCTCGACGGCAGTGATGCTCGTCGGCGCCGTCATCAAGTGGTACGCCGTCAGCGACGCCTTCACCGGCAGCGCCCTCGAGGCATGGTTCACTGAGAACCTGAACTACATCCCGCTCTTCGACGAGCTCGGCGTCAGCCCCTTCTACGAGGGCATGCCCGCCTCGGCCAAGTTTGCCGCCTCGGGATTCATGATCTTCGGCTGCGGCTGCGAGATGGCGGGCATCACCGTCTCGCGCGGTATCGTCAAGTGGTTCAAGGGCCGCGAGATGGCCCTCGCCATGGGCTCTGAGATGGCACTGGCGCGCCTGGGCGTAGCCACCTGCATGATCTTCTCGCCCTTCTTCGCCCGCCTCGGCGGCGAGGTCAGCGTCTCGCGCTCGGTGGCCTTCGGCGTCGTGCTCATGTGCATCGCCCTCATCATGGCCATCGTCTACTTCGTCATGGACCAGCGTCTCGACGCACAGACGGGCGAGGCCGAGGAGAAGGACGACCCCTTCAAGGTGTCAGACATCGGCAAGATCCTGTCCGACAGCGGCTTCTGGCTCGTCGCCCTGCTCTGCGTGCTCTACTACTCGGCCATCTTCCCCTTCCAGAAGTACGCCGTCAACATGCTGCAGTGCAACCTGACGCTCACGCCCCCGGCCGCCGACTCGTTCTGGGCTTCCGAGAGCGTCACCATCGCCCAGTATGTCATCATGCTCATCGTGGCTGCCGCCGGCTTCGCCTCCAACTTCCAGAAGCAGAGCGCTAAGAAGTTTAGCCTCTTAGCCGTGTCGATAGTCGCCCTCATCACCTACTGCTACATGGGCTACATGCGCCAGACGGCCGAGAGCATCTTTGCCGTGTTCCCCCTGCTGGCCGTGCTCATCACCCCCATCCTTGGCAGCTATCTCGACCACCACGGCAAGGCCGTCTCGATGCTCGTCTTAGGCTCGCTGCTGCTCATCTTCTGCCACCTGACGTTTGCCTTCGTGCTGCCCCTGTTCAAGGGTTCGGCCGTGGGCGGCATCGTCATTGCCTACGTCACCATCCTCGTGCTCGGCGCCTCATTCTCGCTCGTGCCCGCCTCGCTGTGGCCCAGCGTGCCTAAGCTCGTCGATGCCAAGATCATCGGTTCGGCCTACGCCCTCATCTTCTGGATTCAGAACATCGGCCTGTGGCTCTTCCCCCTGCTCATCGGCAAGGTGCTCGATGCCACCAACCCTGAAGGCACCAGCGCCACGGAGCTCAACTACACGGCTCCGCTCATCATGCTGGCCTGTCTCGGTGTGGCAGCACTTTTGCTCGGGCTGGTGCTGAAGGTCGTCGACCGCAAGAAGGGCCTCGGTCTTGAACTGCCTAACATTAAAGAACAGTAAGCCATGAAGATAGGTTTCGACAACGA